>UMGZ01044100.1_pt1 | contig 151311 bp, 137 predicted proteins | sample 1965421 | NCBI WGS metagenome assembly UMGZ01 (sample SAMEA4836087, study PRJEB28245) | human gut metagenome | biome: gut microbiome; material: fecal sample | place: Denmark | collected 2008
AGACCACAAGGGCATCTTGACGATTTGTCAGGATGCCCGTTTTTTATGCTTGAACTTGGCGAAGGCGGGACGTAGCGTGAGTCATTACGAAGATAACCCGTTTTCCAGCCTACAAGGATTGTACCGGTTTGCAAGACGGCCAATCAACGGAAAGCCGGACAAAGCGGGCTGCAAGGTGAGGAATGCGCATGTCGGGCCAAGGGACAGAGTCTTTGCTTTGGATTGAGTGTTTTGAGCCAATAGAAGGAACAGGCCGCGAGCATATCTGTCCTTTTTTGTTAGAGCTGTTTCTGTCGTTTTGGTCAGTGTCGTCGCGCCAAGAAAAAGTGCCAACGGATAGGGATTGTCCCATTCAGAAAATCGGATGAAGGTATTGTGGCTTTTCGGATGGCTTTTGCTGCCAACTGTCGCGGGAGGGTGTTTTTGGGGAAATCCGCACCCGGTGCCGGATGTTTTGTAATCATTTTGTAATAGTTTTGTAACTTGGGCTACATGAGTAAGGCTGACCTTTGCAGCATTAAAAAAGCTAACAAAAATTACTAATCATTCAATCCATGGAACTGGTTTATTTGGGAATCGTTATTTTCCTTTTCATGCTGGCTGTCTTCGACCTCCTCGTGGGCGTGAGCAATGATGCTGTCAACTTTCTGAACTCGGCAGTCGGTGCGCGCGTGGCGACGTTCCGCACCATCCTGATCGTGGCTTCGGTAGGCGTGTTTGCGGGAGCTACGATGTCGAACGGCATGATGGACATTGCGCGTCACGGTATCTTCCAGCCGACTTATTTCTCGTTCTACGAACTGATGTGCATATTTCTTGCGGTGATGGTGACCGACGTGGTGTTGCTTGATGTGTTCAACACGCTGGGCATGCCTACCTCGACGACTGTTTCGATGGTCTTTGAGTTGTTGGGCGGTACGTTCATCTTGGCGCTATTGAAGATCCTGGCCGACCCGACAGGGCTGCTCTCGTTCGGGACACTGCTGAACACCGAAAAGGCCCTGTCGGTCATTCTCGGCATCTTCCTTTCGGTGGCCATTGCCTTTATTGTGGGTGTAGTGGTGCAGTACATCTCGCGTCTTATTTTCACTTTTAATTATGTGAAGCACTTGAAATGGACCATCGGAATCTTCGGTGGCATTGCCGCGACGTCGTTGGCCTATTTCATCCTTATCAAGGGGTTGGAAATGGCGCCGTTCATGACGCCGGCAAGTCTGGCTTGGCTGGACCGGAATACGGCGTGGCTCGTGCTGGGTTGCTTTGTCTTCTTCACAGTCCTGATGCAGGCGCTTCATTGGTGCCATGTCAACGTATTCAAGGTCGTAGTGTTGCTCGGAACGTTCGCTTTGGCCTTAGCTTTCGCAGGGAACGACCTTGTCAACTTCATCGGTGTGCCCTTGGCTGGCTATTCCGCCTATCTCGACTTCACCGCCAACGCTGGCGGGGCCAATGTCCATTCGTTCATGATGTCGTCGCTCGAATCGTCGGCCAAGACGCCGTTCATCTTCCTCTTTCTTGCAGGACTCATCATGGTTTATGCCTTGGCTACGTCAAAAAAGGCACATAACGTGATCAAGACTTCGGTCGATTTGGCGCGTCAGGAGGAAGGAGAGGAGATGTTTGGCTCGTCGGCCATGGCACGTCTCATCGTGCGCCACTTCACGACGGCGGCAGAGTGGGTGCAACGCTATACGCCGAAACCCGTGGCAGCATGGATAGACAGCCGTTTCAACAAGGATGAGGTCATCATCCAGAACGGCGCGGCCTTCGACTTGGTACGTGCGTCGGTCAACCTGGTGCTGGCCGGCCTGCTCATCATCTTCGGAACAAACATGAAGCTGCCGCTTTCAACGACTTATGTGACATTCATTGTGGCGATGGGTTCTTCGTTGGCAGACCGCGCTTGGAGCCGCGAAAGTGCCGTTTACCGAATCACGGGCGTGCTTTCGGTCATCGGCGGTTGGTTCTTGACGGCTTTTGTGGCCTTCACGGTTTGCGCTGTCATCACGCTGCTGATGTTCTATGGCGGCGTCGTGGTAATGGTGGTCCTCATCGCCGTGGCTGTGTTCCTGCTTGTGCGCAGTAACATCTCTTACGGCAAGAAGGTGAAAGAAGACAAGGGAGACACTCTTTTCGCACGCATTATCACTTCGAAGGATAAGGCCCAGACTTGGGATTTGCTCAAACAACACGTGGCTGAAGGACAGGTGAAGCAACTTGAAGCCAGCATGACGGAGTACGATGGCATCATCGACGGCATGATCGGCCGCAACCTGCGGCTGTTGCGCCGGACGCTTAAACAGATCAACCGTCATAAGGAGGACATCCGGAAACTCCGCCAGAAGGAGATGGTGGGCCTGCGCCGCATCGACACCGCCGTAGCCATCGAACGGAACACATGGTTCCACCTATCGACAAACGCCGTGCAACAGGTGATGTATTGTCTGCGCCGTATGGCCGACCCCTGCAAGGAGCATGTCGACAACAACTTCACTCCGCTCTCGGACGCTGACTGCGCCAATCTGCAACGCGTCCGTTCGCAAGTGGATGCTTACATGCGTCAGGCACAGGCCATCATCCGCGACCGCGACTTTACGGCCGTCGAGCACTTCTTGGCTGAGGTTGAGGCCTATAAGGATGAACTTTCGCGCTTGCGTAAGGAACTGCTTGACCAGATGCAGGATGAAGGTACGAACCTGCGCACCTCGCTCGTATTGCTCAACCTTTTGCAGGAATCGCAGGAGTTGCTCAGCAGCCTGCGTCATCTCATCCGCGGATTCTATAAGTTCGTTCATTGACCCCTGCTGCAGCGACCCGAGTTGCGGCGTCATGAAAATAACCCCAAACCTACGACAATCATGAGAAAACCCGTCATTCTCCTCCTGTTGTTAGCCGGTCTCGTTCAGACGGCTGACGCTGCCGACAGCACGAAGACCCGGAGTTTCAAAGACTATCTACCCGAAATCCACGGAACGGTCCGGGCAAAATATGAGTACCAGCCGCAGATTCATTCGGGGCGTTTCCAAGTGCGTAATGCCCGTTTCAGCCTTTCCGGCGATGTGGGGCGTTATGTGGCTTATAAGGCCGAGATTGACCTCTCGGATCAGGGAAACATCCGGATGCTCGACGCTTACGCCCAGATCAAGCCGGCGGATTGGGGAGCGCTTACGTTGGGACAAATGCGTGTTCCGTTCACTATCGACGCCCACCGCTCGCCTCATGTGCAGTACTTTCCCAACCGTTCGTTTATCGCCAAGCAGGTGGGCGATGTCCGCGATGTCGGCCTTGCCGCGGCATACAAGCCGCAAGGCATTCCCCTTGTGGCAGAGGCCGGCCTTTTCAACGGAAAGGGGCTGACGGAACAAAAAGAGTGGAACAAGGCCGTGAGTTTCTCGGCCAAAGTACAAGCTTTCCCCGTCAAGGGATGGAACGTGACAGTGAGTATGCAGAAGACGCGGCCGGCCCAAACGTCGCTTTACATGTATGACATTGGTACGTATGTCGAACTGGGGCGATGGCATGTTGAGGCTGAATACCTTTACAAACGTTATGCTGACAAGGCTTTCAGCGACGTCAATGCCTTCAACGCCTTTGCCGTTTATTCTATCCCTACGCGCGGTTTCCTTAGCCGGGTTTCCATCCTTGCGCGTTACGACATGATGCAGGACCATTGGGACGGCGTGGCACTTGATGAGGATACGCATCGCCCACTCATCACCGACTGGGGACGCCAACGTGTGACGGGCGGCGTGACACTCGGTATCCGCTGTCCCATTGCCGCCGAACTCAGGCTGAACTACGAGAAATACTTTTACGACGCAGGCGCTATCCCCGATCCGAGCGAGCGCGACAAAGCCGTGGTCGAGCTCATGGTGCGCTTCTGAGAGGGCGTGTCTTAACAGTCAGCCGGACAGGAAATCCTGTCCGGCTGACTGTTTTTTCTATCCGGCTGGCCGTTGGAGGCCGCAGCCGGACCGTATGACAGCGGCGCGCCTTCCGAGGGAAAAGACGCGCCGCCGAAAGTTATAGCAGGCTGAAAATCATTCCACGTCGGGGCAGAGGTCTTCCGTGGTGTAGCCTTTCGGCAGGGGCCGGCAGTTGTAGCCCGAAGCCATCACCTCGCCATAGGCACCCGCCGAACGGAGCACGACGAGGTCGCCGCGATGGCCGGCCGGTAGCGTCAGCCCGTTGGCAAAGACGTCGCTGCTCTCGCAGATGGGGCCGACCACGTCGTAGGTCTCTTTGCGGCTCTCGCGCGAAGTGAGGTTCTCAATTTTGTGGTAGGCTTGGTAGAGTGCCGGACGTATGAGGTCCGTGAAACCGGCGTCAAGTATGAGAAACTTTTTCTGGTGTCCCTCTTTCACGTACAGCACACGTGACACGAGGCTGCCGCACTGGCCGACGACCGACCGCCCCAACTCAAAGTGGAGCGACTGTCCCGGACGAAGGTGGAGGTGCTTGCGGAAAACCTCGAAATAACCCGCGAAGTCGGGCACGGGGTGCTCGTCGGGGTGCTGGTAGTCGATGCCGAGTCCGCCGCCCACGTTGAGTGAAGGGAGCTTGATCCCTTCTTTTTCAAGGCGCTGTTGCAAGTCGTTGATGCGTTCGCAGAGGGGAACAAACGTCCTGACATCCTCGATTTGCGAGCCTATGTGGAAGTGCAGTCCGACAAGTTCGATGCCCGGAAGGCTGGTGGCTTCCTTGGCGGTGGCTTCCATGTCCTCCATGGCGAGGCCGAATTTGTTCTCGTTCAGCCCCGTCGTGATGTTGGCGTGTGTGTGGGCGTCGACGTTGGGATTGATGCGTAGCGCCACCCGTGCCCGCCGTCCGGCCCGCAGGGCCAGATCGTTGATGACGGCCAGTTCGGGCATGCTCTCGACGTTGAACGAATGGATGCCGGCTTCAATGCCAAGCCGGATTTCCCAGTCGCTTTTTCCGACACCGGCGAATACGATTTTCTCGGCCGGGAAACCGGCAGCCAAGGCGGCTTTGACCTCTCCTCCGCTGACGCAGTCGGCACCAAATCCGGCTTCGGCGATGATGCGGAGCAGGGTGGGATTAGCATTGGCCTTGACGGCATAATGCACATGGAACGCAGCGTCACCGGCTGTTGCCCGCTTGATTTCGGCCAATGTGGCGCGAAGTAACGCAGTGTCGTAGTAATAAAATGGAGTTGCGACGTGCTCAAAGGCTCCAATGGGGAAGTCTGTGGTCATTGTGTCGCGTTTACTTTTGTTTGTCGTGTGCGAAAAGAGCAGAGCTCAGGGCTTGCAGGGCCTTCTGCTTGTCGCTCTCATGGACGAGATAGGAAATGTTATGGTTGCTGGCGCCATAGGCGATCATGCGGACTGGCACGCAAGAAAGGGCCTGCATCACGCGTGACGTATAGCCGACGTAGTCGTAAGCAAAGTCGCCCACGACGCAGACTATGGTCATGTGATAGTCCACACTGACCGTTCCTATTTCCTTTAACTCTTCGAGGATGGAGACAAGGCGCGATGTGTTGTCGATACTGAGCGAGATGGCAACCTCGGAGGTCGTCACCATGTCGATACTGGTCTTGTATTTGCTGAATATCTCGAACACTTTGGCCAGGTAGCCCGTGGCGAGGAGCATTCGGTTCGACACGATTTTGATAACGGTGATGTTGTCTTTGGCGGCGACGGCCTTGATGCTTCCTTTTTGCATCTCGTTGTTGATAATGGTGCCGGGCGCGGTCGGCTCCATCGTGTTAAGCAGGCGTACTGGTACGCCGGCGAAGCGAGCAGGCTGGATGCATGTGGGGTGGAGTATTTTTGCGCCGAAGTAGGCCAGTTCGGCCGCCTCGTCGAAATTGAGCTGTCGGACGGGCTCTGTGTTCTCCACGTAGCGCGGGTCGTTGTTGTGCATGCCGTCGATGTCCGTCCATATCTGTATCTCTTCTGATTTCAGTCCCGCCCCGATGAGACAGGCCGTATAGTCTGATCCGCCGCGTTGGAGGTTGGCGATGCGTCCTTCGGAGTCGCGGCAGATGAAACCCTGCGTGATGTAGACGTCGTAGCCGGGGGCTTGTTTGAGGATGGCGGCCAGATGTTCTTGGATGTAGTGGGTGTCAGGCTCGTCCTTGGTGTCAAGCTTCATGAAATCGAGTGCCGGAATGAGCAACGTCTTGATTCCTTGTTCCTGCATGTAGAGGGTGACCATGTTGGTGCTCATAATCTCGCCTTGCGCCAAGACAACCTTTTCGTCAGCATCACTGAAAGGTTTGTGTGAGAAAGAACGCAGTGTAGTGAAGATTTCGTCGAGCACGGCTTGTGCTTTGGTGGCCTGTTCTTCCGTGGTGTAGAGTTCCTTGACGTGCTGCTTGTATTTGATTCGCAGCTGATTGATGATATTGTTGGCGGCTTCCGCGTTGTTCTTGCGGAAGTAGTCGGATATTTCGACGAGGGTATTCGTCGTGCCTGACATGGCGGAGAGCACGACAATCTTTTGTTTGCCGTCGTTGATGAGGCCGACGACGTCTTTCATGCGTTGTGGAGTTCCGACAGAGGTTCCTCCGAATTTCAGTACTTTCATTCTTGTGTTCCTGTTAAGTGTTCTGAGGGTTCGGGCGACGGTGTCGTGTCGCCCATGATGATGGGTTTGTTGAACTCTTGGGTGACTTCGGAAAGCGTCCCGTTTTCGCAGCGGTAGACGATGCCGGGATAGTTTTGTAGAAGGTCCCAGTTGTGTGTGCTCATGACGACCGCCGTACCCCGCTCGCAGATTTCGCGTAACAGGTTGACGATCTTGACGCCCGTGTCGCGGTCGAGGTTTCCAGTGGGCTCGTCTGCGAAAATGATTTTCGGGTCGTTCAATATGGCTCGGGCAATGGCGATTCGTTGCTGTTCGCCGCCGCTGAGTTCGTGCGGGTAGCTGTCGAGTTTTTCGGTCAGTTCCACCATTTCGAGCACGGCCTGGATGCGTTCTTTCCGCTCTGCCTTTTTCTTGTGGCCGGTGGCGCGGAGAACGAAGTCCAGGTTCTCTCTGACGGTGCGGTCTGTCAGGAGTTGGAAGTCCTGGAAGACGATGCCCACTTGCTTGCGGAGGTCGGCCACCTTGCGGCTTTTCATCTTTTTGAGGTTATAGCCGAGCACACTGCCTTCTCCGGTGCGAAGGGGCAGTTCGGCATAAAGCGTTTTCAGGATGGAGCTCTTTCCTGTGCCGACTTTTCCGATAAGATAGACAAACTCTCCTTCATCGACGGTGAGGCCGACGTGTGATAGGATAGGGATGTCCTCATGTCCTATTTCTGCGTCCTTTAACTCTACCAACATATTTGTTCGTTTTATGGCTTTTTATGCAACGGTACGTGCTTTGCGCGGATTATGGCCCGTTTGCGGCGACGTGCTCAGTGCTTTTTCCAGTTCGGATTGTGACGTTTGGACAATTCCTCAGCGAGGTCCTCGATGCGCAATCCTTTGGACGTGAGTAGCACGATGAGGTGATAGAGCAGGTCGGCTCCTTCGTAAACGAGGCGTTCGTCGTTTCCGCTCACGGCTTCAATAACGGCTTCGAGCGCTTCCTCTCCGACTTTTTGTGCCATGCGGCCGACGCCGTCTTTGAAGAGGCTTGTGGTGTATGAGCCCTCGGGCATCTCGCGATGACGCTGCTCGATGAAATCTTGCAGTTCAGTGAGGAATGTGATGGGATTAGCCTTGTTCGTTTCGCCCCAGCATGTGTCTGAGCCCAGGTGGCATGTAGGGCCGTGGGGGATTGCCTTGACAAGGAGCGTGTCTTTGTCGCAATCCACTTTCAGGCTGACCAGCTCGAGGAAATGGCCACTTGTCTCGCCCTTTGTCCAGAGTGTTTTCCGGCTCCGGCTGTAAAACGTGACCCGCTTGCTGGCCAGTGTCTTTTCGTAAGCTTCGCGGTTCATGTAGCCTAACATCAGCACGTTCAGCGTCGTGGCGTCTTGAACGATGGCGGGGACGAGGCCGTCCCCCTTGTCGAAGTCTATTTTGATCATGACTATAAGTTAAAGCCGGACGGGAATCCGGCGTTCTGATAAGTAACGTTTGAGTGCAGGAATGGCGATTTCGCCGAAGTGGAACACGCTGGCGGCCAAGGCGGCGTCTGCTTTTCCTACGGTGAAGGCGTCTGCGAAGTGTTCCATCGTGCCGGCCCCGCCCGAGGCGATGACTGGGATAGGGAGTGTGTCGGACAGGCGGGCGAGTGCTTCGTTGGCGTAGCCGGTCTTCACGCCGTCGTGGTTCATGCTGGTGAAGAGAATCTCGCCTGCGCCGCGGTCGCTGGCTTCACGGGCCCACTCGAAAAGGCCGCGGCCCACAGGGATGCGCCCTCCGTTGACGTAACACTGCCAGTCGCCTGAGGCTTCCTGTCGGGCGTCGATGGCAACCACGCAGACTTGTGACCCGAAGCGGCGCGCCGTCTCGTCGATGAGCGAGGGATTGCGCAGTGCCGCAGAGTTGACACTCACTTTGTCGGCCCCCGCTTCGAGCATGCGTTCGACGTCGGCCACTTCATTGATGCCTCCGCCTACGGTGAAAGGAATGGCGATTTCGGCCGCTACACGTTCGACCATCTGTGTGAAAGTCTTCCGTCCCTCGTGACTGGCTGTGATGTCGAGGTAGACGAGTTCGTCGGCGCCTTGTTCGCTGTATGTCTTTCCCAGTTCGACAGGATCGCCCGCCTCTTTGAGGTTGACGAAGTTGACGCCCTTGACGGTCATGCCGTCTTTGACGTCGAGACAGGGTATGATTCGTTTGGCCAGCATAGTCGTGGGGGGATTAGGAGTTGAAAGCCTTGCTCACAGCAGTCAGGTCGATACGCCCTTCGTATATGGCTTTTCCGACGACCACTGCGGGCACGCCAGCCTCGTTGAGCGCCCAAAGGTCGTCAATGCTGCCGACGCCTCCGCTGGCGATGAGCCGGCATGCGGGGTTGGCTTCGAGTAGCGACCGGTAGAGGCCGACGGCAGGTCCGGAGAGCATTCCATCGCGCGAGATGTCGGTGCAGAGCACTTGCGTGACGCCCATTTCCCAATATGATTGCAGAAAGGGGAGAAGTTCTTGCGGACTGTCTTCTTTCCAGCCGTTGATGCTGACTTTTCCATCGCGTGCGTCTGCCCCTAGGATAAGGCGTTCTGGCCCGTAGGTTTGCAGCCATTGGGCGAAGCGGTCGGGTGATGTCACGGCGAGGCTGCCCACAGTGACCATCGCTGCGCCTGCGTTGAATGCGCTCTCGACGTCGGCATTGCTCTTGACACCTCCGCCGAAGTCGACGGTCAGTGAGGTCATGCTGGCAATGGCTTCCAACACGTGGAGGTTGACGACGTGGCGCGAGCGGGCGCCGTCGAGGTCCACCAGGTGGAGGCGCCGGAAACCGAGGTCTTCAAAGCGGCGGGCCAGTTCCTCTGGGTGGCTGCTGTAACTCTTCTGGCTGGCGTAATCCCCTTGGCTGAGGCGAACGGCGCAGCCGTCGATAATGTCGATGGCGGGTATAATTTCGATCATTCTGTGAGGTCTAAGAAGTTGCGCAGTATCTGTTCTCCGACTTTCCCGCTTTTTTCGGGGTGGAATTGGGTGGCGTAGAAATTGTCCTTGCGCAGCGCCGCGCTGAACGGTACGATGAAGTCGGTTGTGCCGATTGTGTGCGGGCCGCACGGCACGTAGTAGCTGTGGACAAAAAAGACGTAGCTACCCTCGCTGACATGGGCAAAGAGGGGCGATGCGAGGTTGTGAAGCGTGTTCCATCCCATGTGTGGCACCTTCTCGTCGTGATGCCGGGGGGCGAAGCGCTCTACTCCGGCGGGTATGACGCCGAGGCAGTCCGTGTCGCCTTCTGCGCTGTGAGCGCATAGGAGCTGCTGGCCGATGCAGATGCCCAGGACGGGCTGGCGGAGTGAGGTGATGACACGGTCGAGGCTCCGGGCGCGCAAATATGCCATTGTGCTTGAGGCCTCGCCTTGGCCCGGAAAGACCACACGGTCGGCAGCGGCCAAGGCGGCCGGGTCGTCCGTGACGGCAGGTTCGACACCCAGCCGCCTGAATGCGTTGACGACGGAGCGGATATTGCCTGCGTTGTATTTAATGATAGCTACTTCCATGTTTTGATTGGCGGCGTAAGTCGCTAAACGGCGATTATGGCTACAAAAATACGGAATTAAATCCATTCGGCGTACTTTTCGCCCCTGAAAAGCGCAAGGCACAAAACTTTCGACAGGCTCCCCGAGGTTTTTACGGCCTGTCTGACGGGCGCTGTGTGGTTATCGCCGTTTTTCACTGGCGTGGTGCAATGCGTTGCGGGCGGCATGTCGTGGGTGAGCAGCCTGTGTGAAGGGCTTATGGCAGCTTCGACCGGATCAGTCTGTGCGGCTTCGAAAACGGGACGGCTGACAGAAAATCTCAGGGGGCTGACAGAATTTACGGAAAGGCTGACGGAACAAGCGGTGTCGGTAGTCTGGTCCGTAATCCCAGTCGCCGGCTGGTTCGGCGGTAAACACTTTCTAACTTTCCGGGCGGCGGAGATTTCAGCCAAAATGTGTATCTTTGCAGTTCAATTCATCTATAAAAAGCACGAATATGGCAGATAATACGAAAAAAGTAGTCATTAATTCTTATGATGATTTTGCAAAATTGACGGGGCAGGTGATAGGCATCTCCGATTACCTCGAAATCCCGCAGGAACGCATCAATCAGTTTGCCGATGCCACACTCGACCACCAGTGGATACATGTCGACGTGGAGCGGGCCAAGTCGGAAAGCCCCTATAAGTCGACAATTGTGCACGGTTATCTGACGCTTTCGCTCCTTCCTTATCTTTGGCAGCAGATTATCCAGGTGAACAACCTGAAAATGATGGTGAATTATGGGATGGACAAGATGCGTTTCGGGCAGGCCGTATTGGCAGGCCAGAGCGTGCGGCTCGTGGCTACGCTCCAAGCCATCTCCAACCTCCGTGGCATTTGCAAGGCCGAAATCAAGTTTTCCATCGAAATTAAGGACTGCAAGAAGAAAGCCTTGGAGGGAGTGGCCACATTCCTCTACTATTTCGAGTAAGTCGGTCCCGTTCTGCGGACAGAAGAGCGGCCGCCGGGGTGATTCCATATCGTCCGGCGGCCGCTCTTGTATGGGGATGTGCAGCGAGGCACCGGTTCAGCGGAACACGATGTCGGTGATGATCATCGCACCGACGCGGCTGTTCAGCTTGTCGACCAGTTCGCGCCGGCGCATGAGCAGGTTGGCTCTGAGGGCTGGCGATTTGAGCTGCACGTAGAGCTTCTGGTTGCGGATTTCCACTGCGCCGGTGTAGGCCGCTACGGTCGGGCCTGCCACATCCGGCCATGCCTGGACGAGCCGGTATTCGTTCAGGGGCGTTTCGAGGCCGTCGAGGCGCAGGGCACGGTAGACCACCGATGCCAGGTCTTCTTCCTTATACCGTTTCATCGTTGATCGTGCCGTTTTTCACGGTGAACAGTTTGAAGTCGCATGCGGCCTGTTGCAGGATTCGGTCGAGGTGTCCGCGGTTGGTGTCGGTCAGGAAAATCTGTCCGAACTCATTGCCGCCGGCCAGACGGACTATCTGTTCAACCCGGTGGCTGTCGAGTTTGTCGAAAACGTCGTCGAGAAGGAGCAACGGCGTCTGGCGCCGGCCCGTTTCTTTGAGCAGGGCGAACTGGGCCAGTTTCAGGGCGACGAGGTAGGTCTTGCACTGCCCTTGCGACCCTTCTTTTTTAATGGGGAATCCTCCGAGCTCCATGATGAGGTCATCCTTGTGGATGCCGTGTAGCGTGAAGCCGACGATGCGTTCCTTGGAGCGTGCCTGTCGCAACTGGTCGAGCAGCGGGCCGCGTTCGCAGTGTGACGTATAAGTAAGCCTGACTTCTTCATCGGCATGGGCTATGCGGCTGTACATGGTTTGGAAAACCGGCGTGAGCCGTTTGGCGAATTCCACGCGTTCCTTATATATATATGTCCCGGAAGCGGCCATCTCTTCCTCGTATATTTCCATCATGTCCGGGTCTGGCTCGTTTTCAGCTTTGAGCAGGTTGTTGCGTTGTGCCAGTGCGCGGCCATAGCGAACAAGGGCATCAAGATAATTAGCGTCGTATTGCGAGATAACCGTGTCGACAAAGCGTCGGCGCTCCTCGCTGCCGCCCGTAATCAGCGATGTGTCGGCCGGCGAAATCATCACGAGCGGCGCAAAGCCGATGTGCTCTGTCAGTCTCCGGTAGTCCTTCCCGTTGCGCTTGAATGTCTTGCGCCGGCCGACCTTGGTCCCGCAGCTGATAGTCTCGGTTTCCCCGTCGTCGGTCAGGTAGCGTCCTTGAAGCATGAACATCTCTTCGCCGTGGCGCACCACCTGTGCGTCGATGGGGTTGGTGTGGCTTTTGCAGAACGAGAGGTAGTAGACTGCGTCGAGCACATTGGTCTTTCCCATGCCGTTGGCACCGATGAAGCAATTGATTTTATCCGAGAATGCCAAGTCGGCCTGCGCGATGTTCTTATAGTTCAGGATGGATAGATTCTTGATAACCATTTGTCGTTATTCATGCTTTGGCCGACAAATTTATAATAATGCGCAGAAATACGTCTCCGCTCTGCGCGGAAAATGCAACGGTTTCAAAAAAGACGATGATTATTTTATAAGTTACGCAGAAAGTATTAATTTTGTCGCGCTTAAACGAATAAAACATTTAACGATAATGACACAGAAAAGCAAAAGCCAGTCTTTGGACGCCAGCAGTGCAGTGGCGCAGTCTGAAGCATTCATCATTAAACATCGTAATCCGATCATAATTGCCGCCGTGGTCTTGGTTGTCTTGATCGGCGGTTTTTTCGCGCTCAAAGCATTCTATTGGGGGCCGCAGGGCGAGAAAGCTGCCACGATGCTGGCCAAGGGTGAGGATTATTTCGCTGCCGGTGATTTCGAAACGGCATTGAAAGGCGACAAACAAGGATTCGTGGGTTACGAGAAAATAGCCAAGGATTACGGTCACACCGATGCCGGCAACCTTGCTAACTTCTATGCTGGCATCTGCTACGCCCAACAAGGCAAGGACAAGGAAGCCATTCCTTACCTTGAAGCTTTCGATACGCAGGACGATGTGACGATTTCGCCTGCCGCACTCAATACGCTGGCCAACTGCTACGCTTCGACAAACCAGCTCGACAAGGCCGTTGCTACGTTCAAAGAAGCCGCAAAACTCTCCGGACACAACAGTTTGGCGCCTATCTGCCTGAAAGAAGCCGCCCAGATACTTGAGTCGCAGAATAAGAAGGCAGAAGCACTCGCCTTGTACCAGCAGATCAAGAACGAATACGGCACGAGCATCACGGCACAGGACATAGACAAATATATCGAACGCGTGTCCAAATAAGCGTAACGCCCATGTCATCTGCGAATTTCACAATTGAGGATTTGGCAGCTTCCGTGCCTGACGCCAGTTCGATGCGTATCGGGATTGTAGCGGCCGAATGGAATCATGAGATTACCGGAAAACTGGTCGACGGCGCTATGAAAGCACTGAGTAAGTACGGCGTCAAGGACGGGAACATTACTTTGAAGACTGTGCCGGGAAGTTTTGAGCTGATTTACGGCTGTTCGCAACTTGCCAAGTGCGGATTGCTTGATGCAGTCATCGCGATTGGCTGCGTTATTCGTGGCGACACGCCTCATTTTGATTACATATGTGAGGCTGTAACCCAAGGCATCAGTAAGTTAAATGTTGAAGGGCAAGTCCCTGTGGTGTTTGGCCTGCTCACTGTGAATAATTTGGAGCAGGCAGAGGAGCGCACAGGCGGCCGCCTTGGAAACAAAGGTGAGGAATTTGCGGTTACAGCGATAAAAATGGCCGATTTTGCTTGGCAGTTGCAGAAATAAACACTATCTTTGCACCGTCTTAGAGACAAGGAGGGCAAATTCCAGAGTGGCCAAATGGGGCAGACTGTAAATCTGCTGGCGTTCGCCTTCGGTGGTTCGAATCCATCTTTGCCCACACATTGGGATTAGTAAGAATACATTTCTTGCTAATCCCAATGTTTTTACGTATATGTGATGCCGTGCGGACTGTTGCGATACTGCCCGGAGATGTATGACGGCCAGTTTGGAGGTTACGGATAGAGTTGGAAAGGTGTCTGTGGCTTGCGTCCCGTCCGTGGTGATGTGGTGTACGGAGATTTGTATTTCCTGTTTGTTTTTTTGAGAGATGGTTGCCGGGCAAGATAAGTGTACCGATGTTGCGAACGTGCGCGTATGGATGCTGCCCAAAGACAGGAAGAAGGCAGATGGTGACAGCATGAATCTGCCGTTGGTTTGTTCATGATAGCATGTAGGGCGAGGGTAGAGGATGCGGAAGTCTTCCGTCGAGAAGAGTGCTGTTGCGGGTGTGCAAGACTGTTCGGAATGGGAGTACGTTTTGGATGAGAGGCGGTTCTTTGCGGTGTGGGGATAAAAAGAAAGCCGGTAAGTCATATACTTACAGGCTTTCTTTTGAGCCGAAAGCCGGACTCGAACCGGCGACCTATTCATTACGAATGAATTGCTCTACCAACTGAGCTATTTCGGCCTGCGATGTCTCTTATTCCTTTCTTCCCGAAAGGTGATGCAAAGGTAGGTGTTTGTTTTGAAACTGCCAAACAAATTATGGTCTTTTTGCGCGAGAGAGGCGAAAAACTTTGAGACTCGCTGTTTCATGGATGTGGTACACATTAATAATATAAAGTAGAGATGTCAGACAAGGTCTTAAATGCTAAGTTGGTGATTCCTCGTCGCATTATCCGGCTATTATGGAACTCTTGCACGGATGTCGTTTTAAGTCGCCTAACGGTGGCGTTTTGTCTGTAATAAATCGGATTTCATTTGCAGGAACGAGAATGTTTGATTATTTTTGCGCGAAATCGCGTCAGTAAGGCGTGATAAACAAACGTCGAACCAGAGAAATCAAATGATATGTTGAGAATTGCAGTCCAGTCAAAAGGACGATTGTACGAAGATACGATGGCGCTGCTGAGTGAAGCCGATGTGAAGGTCTCCTCTGCGCGAAGAACCCTTTTGGTAAGGGCGAAGAATTTTCCGGTAGAGATACTCTATTTGCGCGATGACGATATTCCCCGGACTGTGGCGGACGGAGTTGCAGATATCGGTGTAGTCGGTCTTAACGAACTGGAAGAACAAGGTGCTGAAGCCGAAGTGATACGAAAACTTGGTTTCGGTGCCTGTCGTCTGTCGTTGGCTGTTCCCAAGGATGTGGATTATACGGATGTGCGGTGGTTTGAAAGCCGGCGTATAGCTACGTCCTATCCGCGCATCCTCACCCGCTATTTGAACGAGCAGGGAGTCAATGCGGAAGTTCACGTCATTACGGGTTCTGTGGAAGTGTCGACAAGTATCGGTATAGCCGACGCTATTTTCGATATCGTCAGCTCGGGCTCTACACTTGTCAGCAACAATCTAAAAGAAGTTGAGGTTGTAATGGAGAGCGAAGCTGTGATGATTGGCAATCCGTTGATGAGCGGTTACAAACGCAGCATCCTCGATGAACTCCTTTTCCGCATTGAAGCCGTGAAGAGTGCAGAAGGGAAGAAATATGTGCTTATGAACGTGCCTAAGGACAGGGTGGACGACATTCTTGCAGTCTTGCCAGGAGTGAAAAGTCCGACGGTGATGCCGTTGGCGGACGATGCATGGTGTAGCGTACATACGGTGCTCGACGAAGAGCGTTTTTGGGAAATCATAGGCCAGTTGAAAGAAAACGGGGCGCAGGGTATATTGGTCGTTCCGATTGAGAAAATGATAATTTGATCGCTATGATGAGAATTGTCAATTATCCAGAACCTTCCACGTGGGCATCGCTATTGGAGCGGCCTGTACAGGATATCATGTCCTTGCTTGAAGTTGTCCGTCCCATATATGAGCGCATAAAGTCTGATGGCGACCGTGCCGTCTACGAGTACGAAGAGCAGTTCGACCATGTACGACTGACGCAACTCGCAGTGTCGGAAACTGAGCTTGTGGCTGCGGGAAATTCACTCCCGGCTTCATTACGCGAGGCTATCGACATTGCCTATGAGAACATTCACGCTTTTCATGCTGCGCAACGTTTTGAACCGATACGGGTGGAGGTCTGTCCGGGGGTGGTGTGTGAGCAGCGGGCCGTGCCGATCGAGCGGGTCGGACTTTACGTGCCCGGAGGGACAGCACCGCTTTTTTCGACTGTACTTATGCTTGCCGTTCCGGCACAAATTGCCGGTTGTCGCGAGATCGTATTGACTACGCCTCCCGGCAAGGACGGACATGTTCATCCTGCTATTCTCTATGCCGCGCACAAAGCAGGTGTACACAAGGTATTCACCGTGGGCGGGGCTCAGGCGGTGGCCTCTATGGCCGTAGGAACAGAGAGTATACCCAAGGTCGACAAAATCTTCGGTCCTGGCAACCAGTACGTCATGGCGGCCAAACAATTGGTGGCGCTTTATGACACGTCCATAGATCTGCCGGCGGGGCCGAGCGAGGTGGAAGTCCTTGCAGATGAGACTAGTTGCCCGGAGTTTGTAGCGGCAGATTTGTTAAGCCAAGCCGAACATGGTGTTGACAGTCAGGTAGTGCTGGTGACGACAAGCCCTGCGTTGATCGAAGCTGTTCAAATTGAAGTCGAACGTCAACTTTCGGCGCTCAGTCGTCGCGAAATCGCTCGCAAAGCACTCGACCACAGTCTTCTTCTCTTAGTTCACGACATGGAGGAAGCAATTGCGCTGACCAATGCTTACGCGCCTGAGCATCTTATTTTGGCTGTCAGCGACTATAACGACGTGAAAGAGCGCATCGACCACGCTGGCTCTGTTTTTTTGGGCAATTGGAGTTGTGAAAGCGCCGGCGATTATGCGTCGGGCACCAACCACACTTTGCCTACAAAGGGTTATGCCCGGGCTTATAGCGGGTTATGCTTGGATAGCTTTATGCGGAAGATGACGTTACAAGAGCTCACGCCGGAGGGTATTCATCGTATCGGACCGGCCGTCGAGCAGATGGCGGAGGCCGAATGTCTTGATGCACACCGAATGGCGATGACCTTGCGCCGGAGAAGCGTGGAGGAGGACGCTGCTTTATGAAAGACTTGCAGCTATTGGTGCGGCCCAATATATGGTCGCTTGAACCTTACAGTTCAGCCCGTGATGAGTATAAAGGCCATGTGGCACACGTTTTCCTTGATGCGAACGAGAGTCCCTACAATGAACCATATAACCGTTATCCGGATCCTTTACAGACGGAGTTGAAAAAACTCGTGTCGCAGGAGAAGAGTGTGCCGGAAGAACGTATTTTTGTCGGCAACGGTAGCGATGAGGCTATTGATTTGGTATACAGGGTCTTTTGTGTTCCGGGATTGGACAATGTTGTCGCTATCGAACCGACTTATGGCATGTATGCCGTGTGTGCGGCCATCAACGATGTGGATTACAGACGCGTGCTTCTCGACGAGCAGTTCCGATTTTCGGCTGATCGTCTGCTTGAAGCGGCTAATTCGCGCACGAAGGCCATTTTTCTCTGTTCGCCGAACAATCCGACAGGTAACGATCTTGATCGCGATGAGATGCTGTCACTTGTCCGTCGTTTCGACGGAATTGTCGTCGTTGACGAGGCTTATGCCGATTTTTCGGACCAACGTCCGATGCGTGCCGAACTGGAGTCCTGCCCTAATCTCGTGATACTTAACACTCTCTCAAAAGCGTGGGGAAGCGCCGGAATTCGGTTGGGGCTGGCCTATGCATCGAAAGAAATTGTCGGACTTTTCAACAAAGTGAAGTATCCATATAATGTCAGTACGCTGGCTCAGGAAAAAGCCATTGAAATTTTGCGGCGGAGCTATGACGTCCATGCCTGGGTGGGGCGAACGAAGAAAGAACGAGCTCGCGTGATAGAGGCTTTCCGGCAGCTACCTATATGCAAGACGGTCTATCCGACGAGTGCCAACTTCTTCTTGGCGCGAATGACGGATGCAGAAACAATCTACCGTTACTTGATTGACAAAGGTATTGTCGTGCGCAACCGTTCACACGTGACGCTTTGTGGGAATTGCTTGCGTGTCACCATAGGCAACACACAAGAGAATGTGGAATTATTGTCAGCTTTACGAAAATATGTTCCGGAATGAAAAAAGCGCTATTCATAGACCGCGACGGCACACTCGTACGTGAGCCTGCCGATGAACAGGTTGATTCGTTCGAGAAGCTTTCATTTGTGCCCGGCGTGTTCAACTGTCTGCGTCGTATACGCCAGTTGACGGACTACGAGTTTGTCATGGTGAGCAACCAGGACGGCCTTGGTACACCCGCTTTTCCCGAAGATACCTTTTGGCCTGTTCACCGGTTCATTCTTGACACACTTGCGGGTGAAGGCATCACTTTTGATGCGATCCATATCGACCGTCACTTCCCCGAAGACAATGCGCCTACTCGAAAGCCCGGTACGGCGATGCTCACCCACTACATGGAGGGTGAGTATGATATGGTTCACAGTTATGTGATAGGCGATCGTGAGACAGACGCTCAATTGGCTCGTAACTTGGGCTGTATGTCGCTGATTCTTGGTGACGGGATGACGTGGCCGGACATTGCCCGCCGTGTCATTGGCGGAGAGCGAACGGCGGAGGTTCACCGGCAGACACGCGAAACAGATGTCCGCGTCCGTCTCGGGCTGGACGGTTCGGGGCTCTGCCATGTCGACACCGGATTGAAGTTTTTCGACCACATGCTCGAACAGCTTGCCCACCATGGCGCGATGGACGTGGACATCCAAGTCCACGGCGATCTTGAAGTCGACGAACATCATACGGTGGAGGACACCGCTCTTGTGTTGGGTGAATGTCTGCTTCGTTGCCTTGGTGACAAGTGTGGTATCCGGCGCTATGGCTTTGTCTTACCGATGGATGACAGCTTGTGTCGCGTGGCACTTGATTTTGGCGGTCGGCCGTGGCTGGTTTGGAACGCTGAGTTTGTGCGCGAACGCATTGGCGATGTCCCCACAGAAATGTTCTTTCATTTTTTCAAGAGTCTTAGTGACGCAGCCAGGATGAACCTTAACGTCCAAGCCGAAGGGCAGAACGAGCACCATAAGATTGAGGGCATTTTCAAGGCTTTCGCACGGGCTGTGAGGATGGCGGCAGAGCGTGACTTTGACCATTTCGTTCTTCCGTCGAGCAAGGGGCAGCTATGAGGCATGCGGCAGTATTTGCGGTTGCGGTTTTGGCGGTTTTGGCCATGTCGCTTGTTGCATGTGAAAAATTGGAAATCCCTGACGAAGATGGCGAAAACGGCGGTGGTCAGACCGAACTGCCTGATGATGGAGGCGGGAGCGGCGGCGACAATGACGGCGGAGGCGGCGTGATGGTTGGCGATACGCTCACGGTGGCCGAGGCGCAGTTGATGATGGATTGTTATGTCGGGGTGAAGGGTTACATCGTCGGTTATATAGCGGGCAATCAGTTGAGCCAGAGCGTATTCGGAGTACCCGAAGACGCGCCTAATACGAACATGCTCATTGCGGATGCACCCGACGTTACCGATGCGTCACTTTGCATGCCCGTCCTGCTCGAGCCCGAGGAGGTACGCCCTATGGTCAATCTCTATGACCACCCAGACTATTACCAATGTCCTGTCTATGTCGAAGGTATGGTGACGACGTATTTCTCAGTGGCTGGCATACGTGACGTTTATGCTTTTATCCTGTGGGATGAGTACAGTCCTGGGCTTCCGGACCCAGGTGTGGAAGTTCCGATAGTAGATCCGGATACTCAGCATGTCACTTCCGGACGAGGCGTGGTATTCGCTCGTTTTTCCGGAAATAATCGACCAAAGTGAGGCTCGGTTCGGAAAGAAAATTGTATTTTCGCGTCCAAACATAGCAATAATCATTTCTTTAAACAATGGAAATAGAAGGAAAAATCATCGCGGTCCTGCCCGCTCGTGGCGGTACGTCGGCCCGTACGGGTGCAGCGTGGAAATCGCAGGAGTTTGTCATAGAAACATTTGATCAGTATCCCCGGAAGTGTGTGTTCCGCATCTTTGGCGAAGATCGACTCAATCAGATGAATGTGCAGTTGGGTGAAGTGTTACGTGTTTCTTTCGATATAGATGCTCACGAATATAACGGCCGTTGGTATAACGACGTGTCGGCATGGAGAGTGGATCGCAATGTGTCTGTTCCCTCGGATGGACAGCCGGTTGCCGCGGCTTCAATACAGCCTGCTCCGGCCGTTGAACAGCCCGTGGCACCCGCTTCTGAATCTGCTGGATTTGGGACGGCATCCTCTGGTGTTGCGGCCGGTATGGATATGATGGGTGGTGCTGGTGGCAATGTAGACGACCTGCCGTTCTGAACCGTAAACTCGTAAATTTATTTAGTTCCCCCTTCGGCCTGGACAAGGCTTGAGGGGGAACTTTCAGTGTAAACGCACAACAGACATGTCGATTTCAAAATATGTGTTAGGGGCCACGCTGCTGCATCTCTTTCGTTGGCTGTTCCTTTTCTTCTTTCTGTCTACGGTCGGCACGGTGCTGTTATACCGGTGGTTGCCTGTACCGTTGACTCCATTGATGGTCATTCGTTGCGTGCAGCAGGTCGGAGATGGCGAGCCGATTCGTTTGCGCCACCATTGGGTGCCATTGACAAAGATGTCAAAGTACTTGCCGGTCGCTGTGATAGCTTCCGAGGACCAGAATTTCACCCGCCATCACGGTTTTGATTTCAAGGCTGTCCGTCAGGCCTATATGGAGCATCTTGAAGGTGGCCGCCGGCGAGGAGGCAGCACGATCAGTCAGCAAACAGCGAAGAATGTGTTCCTATGGCCCAAATCGACGTGGGTAAGGAAAGGTTTCGAAGTCTATTTCACAGTGTTGATAGAACTTCTCTGGTCGAAAGAGCGTATTATGGAAGTCTATTTGAACAGTATAGAAATGGGCAACGGCATATATGGTGCGGAAGCAGTAGCTCAGTTGCATTTCGGGTGTACGGCTGATAAATTGACACGGGCGCAGTGTGCGCTTGTTGCGGCGACACTCCCCAATCCAAGAAAGTACAATTCAGCCTCTCCATCACGCTACATGATGAAGCGCCAGCGTCAAATCATGCGCGAAATGAAGCATATTCCGCTTTTTCGGTCGGGTAAATAGAATTGGTCTGGCCTAGTCGTAAGCCGTTGGAGAGGTCCTGCCTCATTTAGCCGAGAGCTTCGCTGTCGAAATGAAGTGGAAGCAGGTCTGCTGCCTTTTCCAGACGATAAATGTGCGTCGTTCCATAGAGCAGGATGAGTATCGGACTTTTTTGGTGTTGCTCGGTTTCTAGCAAGGCTTGTCGACAAGCGCCGCAAGGAGTGATCGGAAGTTTGAGGAACTTGCCGTCACTGTTTTTTGCTGCAATGGCGAGTGCCCGGATGCGGCTGGCGGGATAATGGGCGTGAGCGGCGTAGATTGTGCATCGTTCTGCGCATGTGCCTACTGTGAACGATGCGTTTTCCTGATTGCTTCCCATGAAGATCGTGCCGTCGTCGAGTAGGGCAGCTGCACCTACGTGGAAGTGCGAATACGGGGCATAGGACGTTTCGCAGGCCTTTTTTGCAGTTCCAATTAACTCTCTTTCGGTCGAGGATAGGTCTTTCAGGTCGCAAACGTCATAATCGAATTGAAAAGTCTTTCGTGGCATATTTCCTATGTTTTCGTGAGGCAAACATAAGAATAAAACGGCGATTTTATACTCTGTGATGAAAAAAAACGTACGCTTTTTCGCATAAAAAAACCGGCAAGCTATAGGACATGCCTGCTTGCCGGTTTTTACTAATGCTTTGAAGGTTACATTTGCTCCTCTACCGCAGCCTGCGCCGCTGCGAGACGGGCGATAGGCACGCGGAATGGTGAGCAGCTGACGTAGTTCAAGCCGACTTTGTGACAGAACTTGACGGACGATGGTTCGCCACCGTGTTCTCCGCAGATTCCGCATTTCAATTCCGGACGTACGGAGCGTCCTTTGCGGACTGCCATGTCTATGAGTTGGCCGACACCGTTTTGGTCGAGTACTTGGAACGGATCGACGGAAAGAATCTTCTTGTCGAGGTAAACCGGGAGGAACGAGGCGATGTCGTCGCGCGAGTAGCCGAAAGTCATCTGTGTCAAGTCGTTCGTTCCAAACGAGAAGTATTCAGCACGCGATGCAATCTTATCGGCCGTCAGTGCGGCACGTGGGATTTCTATCATCGTACCGACTTTGTAGGGGATGGTGATTCCTGTCTCTTCGAACACGGCTTCGGCTTCGGCACGGATTACCTGTTCTTGGGCTTCGAATTCATAGAGGATGCCGGTGAGAGGCACCATGATTTCGGGGAACGGGTTGTAGCCTTCCTTTTTCAGCTCGACAGCTGCGGTCATGATGGCACGCGTCTGCATCTGTGTGATTTCCGGATAAGTATTGCCGAGGCGGCAGCCGCGATGTCCGAGCATCGGGTTGTGTTCGCAGAGGCTGTCGACGCGCTGACGGATGTGTTCAAGAGTAACGCCCATGGCTTGCGCCATTTCTTCTTGCCCTTTGAGATCGTGTGGAACGAATTCGTGTAGGGGCGGGTCGAGTAGTCGGATGTTGACAGGATATCCGTCCATCGCTTTGAAAATTCCCTTGAAGTCGTCTTTTTGATAGGGCAGCAGTTTGGCCAAAGCTTTGCGGCGGCCTTCGGCGGTTTCGGCAAGGATCATTTCGCGCATGGCGACAATCTTCTCGTTGTCGAAGAACATGTGCTCCGTGCGGCAGAGACCGATGCCGACTGCTCCGAATTTGCGGGCTACCTCAGCATCATGCGGGGTGTCGGCATTGGTGCGGACTTGCAGGCGGGTGTATTTTGAGCAAAGGTCCATCAGGGCGGCAAAATCTCCGGACAGTTCTGCAGCTTGGGTGACGAGCTGTCCTTTGTAGACTTCGCCGTTCGTTCCGTTGAGCGAGATGTAGTCACCTTCTTTGAGGACGGTGCCGTCGATTTCTACGGTGCGTGTTTTGTAGTCGACGTTGATGGCTCCGGCGCCGCTGACGCAGCATTTTCCCATGCCACGGGCTACGACTGCGGCATGGGAGGTCATACCGCCGCGTGCGGTGAGGATACCTTCGGCCACTGCCATGCCGGCGAGGTCTTCGGGCGAGGTTTCAATGCGGACCATGACCACTTTGTGGCCGTCTGCATGCCATTTGGCTGCATCTTCGGCGAAGAACACGATCTGTCCGGTGGCGGCACCTGGCGAGGCGGGAAGACCGCGGGTGAGCACTTCGGCGCGTGCAAGGGCTTGTTTGCTGAACACGGGGTGGAGCAGCTCGTCGAGTTTGGAAGGCTGGCAGCGCTCGATGGCTGTTTTCTCGTCAATCAGTCCTTGGCGGAGCAGGTCCATGGCAATCTTGACCATTGCTGCTCCTGTGCGCTTGCCGTTACGCGTTTGCAGGAACCAAAGCTTGCCTTCCTGAACGGTGAATTCCATGTCCTGCATGTCGCGGTAGTGGTTTTCGAGTTTGTTCTGGATGGCGTTGAGTTGCTGGTAGATTTCAGGCATGGCCTCTTCCATCGAAGGATATTTGGCTTTGCGGTCTTCTTCGCTGATGCCTTGCATTTCGGCCCAGCGGCGCGAACCTTTGAGGGTGATTTGCTGCGGTGTGCGAATTCCGGCAACGACGTCTTCGCCCTGTGCGTTGACGAGCCATTCGCCGTTGAATTCGTTTTCACCCGTGGCTGCGTCACGACTGAAACATACGCCTGTGGCAGACGTGTTGCCCATGTTGCCGAACACCATAGCCATCACCGTTACGGCCGTGCCCCATTCGGCGGGGATGCCTTCCATCTTGCGGTAGAGAATGGCGCGTTCGTTCATCCAACTGTCAAACACGGCACAGATGGCGCCCCAAAGTTGGTCGACAGGATTTGTCGGGAATTCCTGTCCGGTCTGTGCCAGAATGGCGGCCTTGAAGCGGGTGACAAGTTTTTTGAGGTCGTCTACGTCAAGCTCATTGTCAAGTTTCACGCCTTTTTCGGCTTTCACTTCGTCGATGATGGCCTCGAATGGGTCGATGTCTTCCTTGCTCCGCGGTTTCAGGCCGAGCACCACGTCGCCATACATCTGTATGAAACGGCGATAGGCATCATATGCAAAACGCGGGTTATTCGTCTTCTTGGCCAGGCCCTCAACGACGTCGTCATTGAGTCCGAGGTTAAGGATAGTGTCCATCATGCCAGGCATTGAGGCGCGGGCGCCGGAGCGGACGGAAAGCAGGAGGGGATTGGTCGGGTCGCCAAAGCTGCTGTTCATCAGCGACTCGATATGTTTCATGCTGGCCTCGACCTCGTCTTTCAACAGGGCTACGACCTCGGCTTTTCCCGTGGAGTAATACTCGTTGCAGGTTTCCGTGGTGATTGTGAAACCGGGCGGAACGGGAATGCCAATCAAGTTCATCTCTGCCAGGTTGGCGCCTTTGCCGCCCAGCAGGTTACGCATGTCGGCGCGGCCTTCTGCCTTGCCGTTTCCGAAAGTGTAAACTCGTTTAGTGTTTGCCATAGTTGTAAACATTTTGCTTTGTCGCAAAAGTATGGAGAAGTTTTAAGATTACCAAACGTTTTTCCTACTTTTTTGCTAAACGTACCTGCTAATTTCGCCCGATAGCTGTTGCGCTTTGTTAAGAATACAGCGTTTTTTACCATCCGGGACGAGCATTCGGACAGTTTGTCCGCTTGCGATTTCACGGCTATGGGCCGTCGTGAAGTGGTTCGGGTGACGTGATCGTAGGTCACAAGCGATTTAGAAGCTCAGTGCAGGCTTCTTCGAGCAGGTCAATGACGAGTTCAAAGTCTTTGTCGGAGCCGTAATAGGGGTCGGGAACGTATGGTGCGCCTGAATGGATGAGGTAGTCTGCCATGCGGACAATTTTGGTCGCATCGTCTGCGCTTTGGGCCATGCGTTGCAGGCCTTTGATGTTCTGCTCGTCCATTCCGACGATGAGGTCAAACTTCCGGAAGTCGTCTGGCCGGACCGGGCGGGAGTGGTGAGTGAGACGGTAGCCCCGGCGGGAGGCGTGCGCACGCATGCGCGAGTCGGGCAGTTCGCCTTCGTGAAAATCGATGAGGCCGGCGGAATCGGCGACGAACTCGTCCGCGCGCCCGCTCCGGTTGGCCAGTGAGCGGAACACTTCCTCTGCCATAGGCGAACGGCAGATGTTTCCGAGGCAGACAAAAAGTATGTGTTTCATGTGGGACTTGTTGATGGTTTTTGAAGTCCGGGCGTGGCACTCGCTCCGGATAATGTGCGAATTTACGGTTTTTCTGCCGAACCCGCAACTGTCGTGGCCTGCATTTCGGCAGGCAGGAAGGAGGCTGAGCGGTTAGGGAACGACTATAATATGATTAATGTGTTTTACGTGGTCGACGTCCTCCCGACCCCTATCTTATGTAGATAGGCCTGCAAGCCGCAAACGGAAATCGTCTGTTTGTGGCTTGCAGGCTTGTTGTCGGACTGGTGAGGCGGGAGGGGGAAGAGCGGATTTATTCCGCCTTTTTCGTTTCGACCTTTTTGATGAATTTGGCCGGGTTGCCGCCTACCACAGTCATAGGTGGTACGTCGTGCGTCACTACACTGTTGGCGCCTACAATGGCACCGTAACCGATGCGCACGCCAGGCAGGACGGTCGAGTTGATGCCTATCCAGACTTTGTCTTCAATAACGATGGGCCGTCAGTAGGTGGCACTGCGGTTTTCAGGATCGGGATCGTGGTTGATGGTAATGAGGTTCACTTTTGGCGCGATGAACACATCGTTTCCGATTGTGATGCCCCCGCGGTCGCAGAATGTGCAGCCTTGTTGAATCCAGCAGCGTTTGCCGAAGCGGATGTTCTTCCCGTAGTCCACATAGAAGGGCGGAAGCAGCGTGACCGTCTCGTCGATCTCCTGCCCAGTGATGCGCGAAAGGAAACCGCGCACTTCTTCGGGCGTGTGGTAGCCGTCGTTGAGAGCGTAGGCCAGTTTTATTGAGTCGAAGATTGCGCCGATCAGTTTGTCATAGCCGGGGTCGTCGGGCGATACCATGGCGCCCGAAAGGTCTTTCTTGAAAATATCTTCCATTGCAGTTCTTGTTTTTAAGAATGGTGCTTGTTGATGATGCAAAGGTAGAAAGTTGACCGTCGGGACGAGTTATATTTTCAACAGATAAGTTTTACCAATTTACGGTTTGTGCCGTTGCTGTTTGCGTATGCCGTGTCTCACGCTGCGGGCGGGCTGACAGGATTTCCGGAACGGCTGGGAGAATTTACGGGGCGGCTGACTGTAAAAAGGGTTTCTTGTATCGGATTGTCGGGAAGGGGTGGCGACGTTTGGCGGGAGGTGTATATGAGTACGCTTCGGGGGAGAATGTCGGCTGCATTTGGGTATGGGCGGACGAAAATCCTTCGTCTTTTCGTCCGCTTACCGCTCGTTTGCACTATCTTTGCAGAAAATTTAACAACTTTTGCTCATGATACTCTCAATGACGGGCTACGGAAAAGCCTGTGCCCAATGGGGCGGAAAGAAAATACATGCAGAAATCAAATCGCTCAACAGCAAGAGCCTTGACCTGTCGACACGTATCGCGCCGCTGTATCGCGAGAAGGAGATGGAGATTCGCGCCATGATTACGCAAGCGTTGGAACGTGGCAAGGTGGATTTCAACCTGTGGGTCGAAAAGGACGAGACGCAGGCCGGGGCTTCCATCAACCCGGCCGTGGTGAAGAACTACGTCGACCAGATAGTCAGGATCAGCGTAGAACTGGGCATCGAGACGCCGTCGGAGCACCTGTGGGACGTCATTGTGCGCCTGCCCGAAGTGACGGCGACTACCGCAGTGGAGGAACTGACTGATGAGGAATGGACTGCTGCGCGCGAGGCCGTGAAAGGGGCAATCGACCAGCTTGTGGCCTTCCGCCGTCAAGAGGGAGCCGCGCTCGAACGGAAGTTCGCCGAGAAGCTCGACAACATCGAAGCCCTGCTGGCCAGCATCGAGCCATATGAGACGGCGCGCGTCGAGAAGATCCGCACCCGCATCACTGACCGTCTATCAGAACTGACGGGTGTGGATTACGACAAGAACCGACTCGAACAGGAGTTGATATACTACATCGAGAAACTCGACATCAGCGAAGAGAAACAACGCCTGACCAATCATCTTAAATACTTCCGAGAGACGATGGCCGACGGTCACGGGCAGGGCAAAAAGCTCGGTTTCATCGCCCAGGAGATGGGCCGGGAAATCAACACCACCGGCAGCAAGAGCAACCAAGCTGAGATGCAGAACATTGTGGTGAAGATGAAAGACGAATTGGAGCAAATCAAGGAGCAGGTGCTCAACGTGATGTGACCCTGTCGTCCAGCAGTTGGAACCGTCGGTGTGACCTTATTAGGGCCAGACCGACGGTTCTTTTATGGAGGCTCAGATGAGCTGTCCGGGCGGCGGCATAGGGCTTAGCGCCGGCCGGGCGTGCCGTACTTCTTGTCGAACTCGCGCAGCCACTTCCGCTCTTCGGGCGTCAGGCTGTCGAGCGTGGCTTGATAGGCCGGGTCGGGGATATACCACCATCGCTCACGGAAGTAGCGGTCCAGCCCCTTGTCCTTGAACACATAGCCCCGGAGCGCAAAGGGGAGGTTGCGTATCCGTCGGTACTGCTCCCGGGTGAGCGGGGTTTCGAAGAAGTCGTGACTGAGGCTGACATGATGACGATGGGCATAGTAGTCGGACGCATGGTTGATGTCCCCCGTTTCGGTGCCGTCGGCAGAAAAGATTTCCAGCTCATTGCCCGGGCGGTAGTTCTTGGCTTTGAATTCCGCCGTGGCATTGCGCAGGAAAATTTCGTAGACCGACACGCTCCCCTGTTCGGGATAGCCACTGGTCTTCATGGTGCGCCGGCGGCTGTTCCCCGTGCCGTAGATGTGAGGGTAGAGGGGCTGGGCAAACAGGCTGTCCTCCATGAAGAAATGCAGGGGCACATCGCGCGTCTTGATACGCAGGGTGAAGTCGTCGATCTGCCGGCCCGCCCATCGTGAGGCCGGTGTCAGTTTGTAGCTCAGGTCGTAGTAGCGGTAGTTCATCTCTTCCATGTCGTAGCGGTAGCGATGGCGCACCACGTTGACGCCGGGTTTGAATGTGGCCTCGAAGTGATAGACGAACGAAATGGGCACGCCGTCGTTGAGCCGGGGGCTCCAAATCCAATCGCCTGCGTTGGACTCGTCTACCTCGAACTCGTTGAGGTCGAGGCCGCGCACGTGGCCTTTGTCGAGATAGAGCGTGTCGCTCCGCACGACGGACGTGGCCACGGCGAGCGGCCTGCCGTTCATCACCACGGTGAAGTCCGAGATGTTGGGATGTGCGCCGCTGCGGTCGAGGCTGTCCATATAGCTGGGCGGGTCGGCTTCGAAGCCCATCAGGAGCGTCTTTTGCGCGCCGGGGTTGAAGAACTCGTAGTACACGTCGACGTCCGCCGTGCCGTCGTCGCCCCAGCTGAGGGTGAGGATTTCCCGCTGCACGCGGATGTCGCTCTCCACGAGTGGGAGCAGTTGGTTGCCGGTCGTGAAGTAGCTGCCGTCGTTGGCCCGCACCGCCCCGCAGAGGAACACGAACAGGCACAGAATCATCCACCGGAAGCGCCCGGTGCGGCGTGAGTGGAGGTCGGGCGTGGCGTGGCGGTCTTTTGCGGTGCTTGGGTGGTGAGGTTTGTGGACAGAAGTCCGGCGGTGTGTGGCTGCCATAGTTGTTTTCGAGTGTCGTGTTAAGGTTTGAGTTTCTCCGCAGGCGGATGGCGCAAAGATAAGCAGAAAATCCCAATTTTCGTATGGTCCGGACGGAATAATACGGCATGGGCGCAAAACAACGGTCGCCCCGAATGATTTTTCTGGCAATGGCTCAGGATTTCAAGTATACGAGGCGCATGAGGGAAGGCCAAGGCGTGGAAGCGTCATTCAAGATGCCCGTTGCCGAAATGGCGTACCGCCCTTTGCTGCAGCTGTTACGTCACCACTGCTCCCCGCATTGAGAAACTTGCCAGCCGGGCTCGGAAACGATGAAAGGCTGTTTTCGGGGCGGGAAATGCGATTTTCCGGGACGAACGGGCGGGCGTGACGGCGAAACTACGTAACTTTGCCCACACTCGGGCGCGGCGTGACCAGCCGGTCCGGATGGAATGTTTTACGCCACGGAGGCCGTGTGCCCAGTGGCCCCTACACATTATATTATATATAGCTATGGACAACGGGAAAGTCATTATCTTCTCGGCACCAAGTGGTAGCGGGAAGAGCACCATTATCGGCGAACTTATGAAGCATGCCGAACTGAACCTTCACTTCTCGGTCAGCGCTACGAGCCGCCCGCCGCGTGGTACGGAGCGTGACGGAGTGGAGTACTTCTTCCTGACGCCGGAAGACTTCAAGGCACGGATCGACGCAGGCGAGTTTCTCGAATATGAAGAGGTATATACCAACCGTTTTTATGGTACGCTCCGTTCGCAGGTCGATAACCAACTTGGCCGGGGTGAAAACGTTGTCTGCGACGTCGACGTGCTTGGCGGGCAGAACATCAAGCGCCACTATGGCGACCGGGCGCTGAGCCTTTTCATCCAGCCACCTTCGCTCGCCGAACTGCGACGCAGGCTCGAAGGACGAGCTACGGACACTCCCGAGGTTATCGGCGAGCGCATTGCCCGTGCGGAGTACGAACTTAGTTTTGCACCGAAGTTCGACGTGGTGGTAGTCAACGATGACCTCACAGCCGCCGTGGCCGAAGTCACGGCTTGTGTGCGCGAATTTCTTGGCCGGTGAGGCGGGTTGGCATCTTCGGCGGGTCGTTCAATCCTGTCCATTGGGGGCACGTTCGCTTGGCGGAGTGGATAGTCCGCCACGGCTGGGCAGACGAGGTGTGGCTGATGGTTTCGCCTTGCAATCCGCTTAAAGCACAAGCCGCGCTGTTGCCTGAGACCGAGCGACTTGCCATGGCACGCCTCGCTGCCGATGAAGTGGCCGGCGTCCGTGCGTCCGATTTCGAATTCAGCCTGCCACGGCCGTCTTATACCTGGCGGACGCTTGAAGCGTTGCGTGCGGCATATCCCACAGCGTCCTTTTCGCTCATCATCGGGGCTGACAATTGGTTGCATTTCGACCGCTGGGTGCGTCCCGGTGACATTCGTGCTCATCACAGGCTGTTGGTCTATCCCCGGCCAGGCTATCCGCTTGATGTGTCGACGCTTCCCGAGGGCGTCGACCTGCTCGGGGCGCCCGTTTACGATGTCAGCTCCACCCGCATCCGGCAGTTGCTTCATGAGGGGGCGGCAGTCGACGGGCTTGTGCCAGCAGCCGTGCTTCGTTACATAAAGGCACGGCATCTTTATTCTTAACCCGGCCTCGCGGCCTGTACTTCAAAAAATATCCTTACCTTTGCCCGACGAACAAAAAATAACCATTATGATAAAGATCACCTTTCCGGACGGTTCGGTCCGTGAATACGAAAGCGGCGTGACTGGCTTGCAGATTGCAGAAAGCATTTCGCCACGCCTGGCACAGGATGTCTTGGCGTGCGGCATCAACGGTGAAACCGTGGAACTGAACCGTCCCATCACGGACGACGCGTCCATCCAACTTTACAAGTGGGACGACGAGGAAGGCAAGCATGCCTTTTGGCACACTTCGGCCCACCTCATGGCGGAAGCCTTGCAAGAACTCTATCCCGGCATTCAGTTCGGTATCGGACCGGCCATTGAAAGCGGTTTCTATTACGACGTGATGCCCCCCGAGGGCGTTGTCATCAAGGAAAGCGACTTCCAGACCATCGAAAAGAAGATGGCCGAGCTCCAGCAGCGTAAGGAGTCCCTTGTGCGCCGCGACATCTCGAAAGCAGACGCTTTGAAATTTTTCGCTGACCGTGGACAGACCTACAAGAACGAACTGATTGAGGAACTGGAAGACGGCCATATCACAACGTATACTCAAGGCGACTATACGGATCTCTGCCGTGGCCCGCACCTCGTCAGCACCGCACCCATCAAAGCCGTGAAGATCATGGCGGTATCCTCTGCATATTGGCGCGGCGACGAGAAGCGTCCGCAGATGACCCGTGTTTATGGAATTTCTTTCCCGAAGAAAAAGATGCTCGACGAGTATCTCCAACTGCTCGAAGAAGCAAAAAAACGGGATCACCGGAAAATCGGCAAGGAAATGGAACTTTTCATGTTCTCCGACCTCGTCGGGAAAGGCCTTCCTATGTGGCTTCCACGTGGTACGGCATTACGCCTTCGCCTTGAAGACTTCTTGAAGAAAATCCAGAAACGTTTTGGCTACCAGCAGGTCATTACGCCGCATATCGGCAGCAAGAACCTTTACGTGACCTCTGGGCATTATGCCAAATACGGTAAGGATTCATTCCAACCTATCCACACGCCCGAAGAGGGTGAGGAGTACATGCTCAAACCGATGAACTGCCCGCATCACTGCGCCATCTATGCGTGGAAGCCACGTTCGTACAAAGACTTGCCCCTGCGTCTGGCAGAATTCGGAACGGTATACCGTTATGAGCAGAGCGGAGAACTCCATGGCTTGACGCGTGTGCGTGGTTTTACGCAGGACGACGCTCATATCTTCTGCCGTCCCGACCAAGTGAAAGACGAGTTCCTGCGTGTGATGGACATTATTATGATTATCTTCCGCGCACTTCATTTCGAGAATTTTGAAGCTCAGATTTCTTTGCGCGACAAGGTGAACCGTGAGAAGTATATAGGCTCGGAAGAGAATTGGGAAAAGGCAGAACAGTCCATCATCGAGGCTTGTCAGGAGAAGGGACTGCCCGCGCGCATCGAATATGGAGAGGCTGCATTCTACGGTCCGAAACTCGACTTCATGGTCAAGGACGCATTGGGTCGCCGTTGGCAGCTCGGAACGATACAGGTGGATTACAACCTGCCAGAACGCTTCAAACTGGAATACACCGGTGCCGACAACCAAAAGCACCGTCCCGTCATGATCCACCGTGCGCCGTTCGGGTCGATGGAACGATTCGTGGCTGTGCTTATTGAACACACTGCAGGTCATTTCCCGCTCTGGCTGACACCTGACCAAGTGGCTGTTCTTCCTATTTCCGACAAGTTTAATGATTATGCCGCACAAGTCTGCAAAGCGCTTGACGAGCAAGACGTGCGTGCTTATGTCGACGATCGCAGTGAAAAAATCGGCCGTAAGATACGTGACAACGAAATGAAGCACGTGCCGTATCTCCTTGTCGTAGGTGAGAAGGAAGCAGCTGAGGGCACCGTGGCCGTGCGTAAACAGGGTGAAGGCGATCAAGGCACCATGAAAATCGATGATTTCGCAAAGAAAATCAACGAAGAGGTTGCTGAAATGACGAAAAACTACTAATTTTGCGCCGTTTACTGTATTAACTCAAACGAAAGAAGCGAAAAGACCACTGCATGAAGAATGAAAAAATGAAGGTGCAATACCGGGTGAACGAGCAAATACATGCGCGTGAAGTCCGGATTGTGGGAGACGACACGGAAACCCAGGTGATGCCGATTGCCAAAGCGTTGCAAATCGCTGAACGGAAAGGCCTTGACTTGGTTGAAATCTCGCCCAATGCCGTCCCGCCGGTCTGTCGTTTGATTGACTACTCTAAATTCCTCTACCAGCAGAAGAAGCGGCAGAAGGAGATGAAGGCTAAGCAGGTAAAGATTGAAGTGAAAGAAGTGCGCTTTGGTCCGCAGACCGATGACCACGACTATAACTTTAAGCTCAAACACGCGAAAGAGTTCCTCTCCGAAGGGAATAAAGTGAAGGCTTATGTGTTTTTCAAAGGCCGCAGTATCTTGTTCAAAGAGCAGGGTGAGGTGCTTCTCCTGCGTTTTGCCAATGATTTGGAAGAGTATGGAAAGGTCGAGCAGATGCCTGTGCTCGAAGGGAAACGTATGATCCTTTTCATTGCACCTAAGAAGACCGCAACTGTCGCTAAGAAGAAAACCGAAACTGTGGCAGGTGAAGAAACGGCCGCGCAGATTGAGAAGACTGTCAAAGCCCAACCTAAGGTAAAGGCTCCGAAGGAATACACCGGCCCCAAGCTTGAAGGAGAGGATTAAGCAAGAAGAAAGATGCGCGTTGCGTCTGGTATCACGTAACCGCTCATTAATAAAACAATTAAATACAAAAGAAAATGCCAAAAGTAAAGACTAATTCCGGTGCCAAAAAGAGATTTGCTCTTACCGGAACGGGTAAGTTGAAGAGAAAGCACGCTTTCCACAGCCACATTCTGACTAAAAAGTCGCGCAAGCAGAAGCACAATCTCGTGCAGTTTGATATTGTTGACAAATCTAACGTACGTCAGGTCAAGGAATTACTTCGTTTGCGTTAATTGCCCGTTAAGAATTAAAGTCAAATTGAGCCGATAGCCCAAAGACCTCAGCAGACCATGGGGCGCTATCCCTCGTTAAAGATTAAAAGTCATGCCAAGATCAGTAAATCACGTAGCTTCAAGAGCTAGAAGGAAAAGAATACTCAAATTAACACGCGGTTATTACGGTGCACGTAAGAATGTCTGGACCGTTGCCAAGAACACGTGGGAAAAGGGACTTACTTATGCTTATCGTGATCGCCGCAACAAGAAACGCAACTTCCGTGCCCTGTGGATTCAGCGTATCAACGCCGCAGCACGTCTTGAAGGTCTTTCTTACTCCCAATTGATGGGCGGGCTGCACAAGGCTGGCATCGAGATCAATCGCAAGGTGCTTGCTGACCTCGCTGTCAACAACCCGCAGGCTTTCAAAGCAATAGTAGCCAAAGCAAAGTAAAAGAGAGTTACATACCAGCAAACGGAGGGGCGAACCTTTTGTAGGGTCGTTCCTCCGTTTTTGTTTCCCCTAATCTCCTAAATTTTTTAGTCATGCAATTGAAGAGCATTATTTTTGGCCTCTCACTTTTGGCCAGCGCGGCTTCACTGCCGTCACAAGCCTGTACGGGCATCACCTTGCGCGACCCTTCGGGTTGCCCTATCCTAGCCCGGACGATAGAGTGGGGAGGCAGCGACCTCAATAGCTGTTATGTTGTCGTACCTCGGGGCTACACGCAGCGTTCCTACGTGCCTGGTGGTGTGAAAGGTGGCCTTGAATTCAAGGCACGGTATGGCTATGTGGGCTTTTCGGTGGAGCAGGAAGACTTTGTGGCCGAGGGACTTAACGAAGTCGGTCTTTCGGCAGGGCTTTTCTACTTTCCCCGTTATGGCAATTATGCACCTTATGATTCCTTGCAGGCTTCGAAGAGCCTGGCTGACCTGCAACTCGTTCCATGGTTGTTGAGTCAGTTCCGCACCGTCGGTGAGGCGCTCGACGGGTTGAAGCAGGTGCGTGTGACGGCAATTGATCCGCGCGCCTCTACCGTACATTGGCGCATTGCCGACGCGTCTGGGCGACAAGTGGTTGTCGAGATTGTCGAAGGTCGTGTGCAGGTGTTCGAAAATAAAATCGGCGTGTTGACAAATTCACCCGGTTTTGAGTGGCATCTGACGAATCTCAACAATTACGTCAATCTATTTTCTGGTTCCGCTCCGGTGCAGCAGCTCGATTCGCTCACCCTGCAACCGTTTGGAGCTGGGAGCGGCTTCCTCGGTTTGCCGGGCGACGTAACACCGCCGTCGCGTTTCGTCAGGGCAGCGTTCTTTCAGGCTTCGGCACCCCGCCCAGCAACGACCCGGGCTGCTGTGTTGCAGTGTTTCCAAATCCTGAATAATTTTGACATCCCTGTGGGCATTGAGTTTGCCGGAGGCAAAGTGCCGGCCGACATCCCGAGTGCCACGCAGTGGACTTCGGTGACCGACCCTGTCCACGGAGCCATCTATTTCCGCACTATGCGCAACAGTGCGATCAGGTTAATCGACTTGCGGACGATTGACTTCGGGCGCGTGGCTTATCGCTCCGTTTTGCTGGATGAATCGAGAGAACAACCGATTACGGAAATAGTGATAAAGTAAAGAATTTTAGTGAGTTGTGATTTTTAAGAAAACTGTTTTTGAATGATTGCTAAATAGCTCGTGACCGGAATAGAATCTCTGGTCATACGGCTGAGAAAAACGGGATGGCTGACAGGAAGAACAGTCACAGCGGCTGTTCTTCCTGTCAGCCATCCCGTTTTTCTCTCCCAGACGTCGCGACGTGGTCCGGTCTGTTGGGCGAGTGCCGAGCAGCCTGTGCGCATAGTCACGTAGGGTAGGAGAGTTGCCTCCCCTACTAAAAAGCACTAAATAAATACTGTCAGCCCCGTCGCACGGGCCGTGTGATTTGGTAGGTGGCGCATAAAGTCGTATTTTTGCAGGAAGAATGAAACTTATCAGACGAGACGTATGACCGTGGAGCACACAAACCCTTTTTTTGAGCCATATAATACGCCCCACGCTACTGTGCCTTTCGATCGCATCCAATTCGAAGACTTTGAGCCGGCCATGCGCGAAGGTATGCAACGCGAGGACGAGGAGATACAGTGCATAGTGAACAATCCAGAGCCTCCCACGTTTGAGAACACCATTGAAACGCTCGACCGGAGCGGCGAAATGCTCGGTCGGGTGACGACCGTGTTTTTCAACCTCCTCAGCGCGGAGACCACGGACGACCTCGATGCGTTGGCACAGCGCATGTCGCCCCTGCTCTCTGAGCATGAGAACAACATCATGCTCAACGAGGATCTCTTCGCACGGGTGAAAGCTGTGTATGATGCCTCGCCGGCAGATCTATCGCCCGAACAGAGGATGCTGTTGGAGAAGACTTATGAAGGCTTCCGCCGCGCAGGTGCCTTGCTCGACGAGGCCGGAAAATCCCGGTTGCGGGCCCTCACCGCTGAGCTGTCGCGGCTTTCTCTGCAATTTTCGCAGAACAACCTGAAGGAGAACCAAAACTTCTATCTTCACCTGACCGACGAAGCACAGCTGTCCGGTCTGCCCGAATCGCAGCGTGAGCAGGCTGCACAGGCAGCCAAGGAGAAAGGGCTAGACGGGTGGGTCATTACGCTTGATGCGCCGAGTTACGTACCCTTTATGATGTATGCCAACAGCAGGGAACTGCGTCAGCGCCTCTATATGGCCTACAACACGAAGTGTACGCACGACGATGCGTTCAACAACTTTGAAATTGTGAGCCGTCTTGTCAACTTGCGGCGAGAACTGGCACAGTTGTTGGGATATCCTACGTATGCCGACTATGCACTGAAACGTCGTATGGCCGGTACGACCGGTAATGTCTATCGCCTGCTCGACGAACTCATCGATGCTTACCGTCCGGCCGCCGTGGCTGACGTGGAGGCTGTTGCGGCGAAAGCCCGGCAGATGGAGGAGCCCGGTTTTGAAATCCAGCCGTGGGATTTTGCCTACTACGCCCATAAGTTGAAGCTCGAACGTTATGACTTTGACGCCGAGATGCTCCGTCCTTATTTTGAGTTGTCGAGGGTGAAGCAGGGCATTTTCGGATTGGCCGAACGCCTTTATGGCATTACATTCCGTCGCAACCCTGACATTCCCGTCTACCACCCCGACGTGGTGGCCTACGACGTGTTCGATGCCGACGGCTCTTTTCTTGCCGTCTTCTACGCCGACTTCCACCCACGGCCAAGCAAGCAAGGCGGAGCTTGGATGACGAGCTACAAGGAGCAGTGGACCGAGCCCGACGGCACTGACAGCCGTCCACATGTGTCGGTAGTGATGAACCTGACAAAGCCGACGCCCACCAAGCCCGCCCTGCTCACTCCTGATGAGGTCGAAACGTTCCTTCACGAGTTCGGCCACGCGCTTCACGGCATGTTCGCCCGTACGCGTTACCGCTCCCTTAGCGGCACGAACGTCTATTGGGACTTTGTCGAACTGCCCTCGCAGTTCATGGAGAACTACTTCATGGAGCGCGACTTCCTCCGTACTTTCGCCACACACTATGAGACGGGCGAGCCTTTGCCCGACGAACTCATCGACCGTATTGTAGACAGCCGCAACTTCAACGCTGCATACGCCTGCATGCGTCAGGTTTCGTTTGGATTGCTCGATATGGCCTACTATACGCTCGACCGACCGTTTACGTCCGACGTCGCATCGTTCGAGCGCGAGGCCTGGCGTCGTGCCCAGCTTCTTCCGCAGGTCGATGGCACATGCATGACTGTCCAATTCGGTCACATCATGTCCGGAGGCTATGCCGCAGGTTATTATAGCTACAAATGGGCCGAAGTGCTCGACGCTGACGCTTTCTCCCTGTTCAAGGAGCACGGGATCTTTGACCGGGCGACGGCGCAAAGTTTCCGCCAGAATGTCCTATCGCGCGGAGGAACAGAGCCGCCAATGGATCTCTATGTACGTTTCAGGGGACGCCGGCCTACGATAGAAGCTCTGCTTCGACGGAACGGAATAACACGTTAAAACAACGTAAGATATGGATTTGCAGGAACAGCAGAAACAACAGGCGCTCGACCTACGCTATCTCCGGATGGCACGCATCTGGGCTGAGAATTCCTACTGCGTCCGCCGTCAGGTCGGGGCGCTCATTGTGAAAGACAAGATGATCATCAGCGACGGCTACAACGGTACGCCATCAGGGTTCGAAAACGTCTGCGAGGACGACAATGGTCTGACAAAACCTTACGTCCTTCATGCCGAAGCCAATGCCATCACGAAGATAGCCCGTTCCGGCAACAATTCCGACGGCGCCACGCTCTACGTGACTGCCTCACCCTGTATCGAATGCGCCAAACTCATCATCCAGGCCGGCATCCGCCGCGTCGTGTATGGCGAGGCCTATCGTCTGGCCGACGGCATCGAGCTGCTCCGGCGTGCAGGTATCGAAACCGTATTCCTTGACGTCGAAGCCGAACGTGCGGCCAGAACGTCAGACCGTTAAAGAAGAATCCTCTATCGCTATATGAACAAAATCAACTCGCCGCGTTTCGTCCCTTTGGTTGTCGCCATCGGAATCGTGTTCGGCATCCTCATCGGCAGTTTCTACGCCAACCATTATTCGGGCAACCGACTGAATATCATCAATACTTCGAGCAATAAAATCAACGACCTCCTGCACATCATTGATGCCCAGTATGTGGACAAGGTCAATATCTCTGACCTTGTTGAAAAGGCCATGCCGCAAATCCTCCGGGAGCTGGACCCGCACTCGACATACACGACGGCGAAAGACGTGGAGGCTTCGATGGAAGGGCTCAATGGAAGCTTTTCGGGCATTGGCGTGCAGTTCACCATTTATGACGACACGGTGCGTGTCATCCGCGTCCTGCCTGGCGGGCCGTCGGAAGACGTCGGCCTGATGGCCGGCGACCGCATCGTTGCCGTCGACGGGAAAGCGTACACCGGCAAGGTCGTAACCGACACCACGACGATGAAACTCCTTAAAGGGCCCGCCGAGAGTTCCGTCCGGCTTGGCGTGGTGCGTCCCGGCACGAAGAAACAGCTCAGTTTCACCATTGTCCGGGGCGATGTCCCTGTCAAGAGCATTGATGCCGTCTACATGCTCGACAAAACGACGGGTTATATCCGCATCACTAATTTTAGCGAGACCACTTACTCCGAGTTCCTCGCCGCCTTGGCCCGCCTGAACCACGATGGTTTCCGCAGTCTTGTGCTTGACTTGCGTGGGAACCTCGGAGGGTACATGGCTCCTTCCGTGCAGATAGCCAACGAATTCTTGCCCAAGGGCCGGCTCATCCTTTACACCGAGGGGCACCGCTCTCCGCGCAAGGAATACATGAGCGACGGTCGTGGCACTTATCAGAGCTTACCCCTTGTCGTGCTCATCGACGAGGGGACAGCCTCGTCCAGTGAGATTTTGGCCGGCGCTATCCAGGACAACGACCGTGGCACTGTCGTCGGGCGCCGTTCCTTTGGCAAGGGCCTTGTGCAGGAACCCATCGAATTCTCCGACGGCAGTATGCTTCGCCTGACTATTGCCCGTTATTACACACCTTCCGGCCGTTGTTTGCAGAAGCCTTACGTGCCCGGTGACGAGGAAGCCTATGAAAACGACCTCTTTGAGCGTGCCGTCCACGGGGAATACTTTTCGCGCGACAGTATCAGGACGGGAGGCAAGGCCTACAAGACAGTGGGCGGGCGCACTGTCTATGGCGGCGGTGGCATCATCCCCGACATCTTTATTCCCCGCGACACGCTTGGCATGACGTCCTATTTCAAGGAAGCCTACCTGCGCGGTTTGCTCTATCTCTTTGCGTGCGATTTTGTTGACGACCACCGGTCCGACTTGCGCAAGTGTGTGACTGTGGACGACGTCGTGGCCTACCTGGACCGTCGCGACGTGCCCCAAGCCTTTGCCGCGTATGGTGAGGGCCATGGTCTGAAACGTCGTAACCTGATGTTGCGCACCTCGCACGACCTCTTTGTGAATTACATTTACGGTTACATCATTGACCAGCTGCTGGGCGAAGCTGCTTCGGCCGAATACATCAACCGGACCGACTTAGCAGTGCAGCAGGCGCTCAACGTCATCCGCGAGCGTCGTACATTCCCCGCGCAAGAGAAGTCCGTGCCGAAACAGCAGGCCCAAGTCGTCGGTGCCGCATTACGACTGATGTGTCCGTCGCCTGTTATCTATTCATGGATCAGCCCGTTCCGCCCCGTATGCCCGAGCTTTCCAAGGTCGCACTCCGCCGTTTCATAAACGGGCAGAAGCACCGCTTCACACCTGAAGAGCTTCTTGCGGCTTCCGCGGGCCCAGTAGCCCGTCTGGAGGCGTATCCTGAGTTTCAATCGGCGCGGACTGTGCTGCTTTATCACTCTTTGCCCGACGAGGTGGATACCCATGCACTTTTGACACGGTGGCAAGGACGCAAGCGCCTGCTCCTGCCTGTGGTCGACGGCGACGACCTCCGTCTGGTCGAATATACAGGGCCTGCCCGTCTCGCTGCCGGCGTCTTCGGTATTGCTGAACCGCAAGGCCCGACGTTCACCGATTATGCCTCGGTCGACGTGGCGGTCGTTCCCGGGCTGGCTTTCGACAGTCAAGGCCGGAGGTTAGGTCGCGGACGGGGGTATTACGACCGCCTCCTGCCGCAGTTGCGTGCAGGAGGATGTCTTTTGCTTGGCTTCTGCTTTGATTTCCAGCGCGTGTCCGAAGTGCCCGTAGATGCGCATGACGTGCCTGTCGATGCCGTCGTGTGAGGTTGTTCTGTGTGAGAGAGCTGCTGTGCAACTGTGCGGGCTACTTGTCGCGTTTTGCGCGGGATGTGTAAAGCCATGCACCGGTCGTGCAAATTTTCAAATGCACTCCATCGTTCCGAAATCACCGGGCAGAGTCCGGAAAACCGTTTTGAAAATGATTAAATACTTTTCTGCTCATGTCATACACACCTGAAAAATCCTCTTCCGGCGTATTCTTGACACCCCAATTGCGTGATGCGCTTTCCCGCCAGGGCGTCACGCGGCTCAGTCCGATGCAGGAGGCCGCGGTCGAAGCCTGCCAGAGGCGCGATGATGTCGTGCTCCTGGCCCCGACGGGCAGCGGGAAGACTTTGGCTTACCTGTTGCCGCTTTGCGGGCAACTCGACGCCCAGTCGGACGTCTTGCAGGCTGTCGTCGTGGTGCCGTCGCGCGAACTTGCCATACAGATCGACGATGTGTTCCGCAGCCTGCGGACGCCGTTGCGCGCCGTCTGTTGTTATGGAGGCCGTCCGGCCATGGAAGAGCACCGCGTCATCCGCAGCGTGCGCCCTCAGCTGGTCATCGCGACCCCTGGCCGCTTGTGCGACCACTTGGCCAAGGATAACCTTCACGGCCCTACGGTGCGCAGTCTCGTCGTCGATGAGTTCGACAAGTGTCTTGAACTCGGCTTCCGCGACGAGATGAACCGGCTTGTCCGTGAGCTGCCGGGCGTGCGGCGTACCGTTTTGACCTCAGCCACCGACAGCGACGAGCTTGGGGCATTTCTGAACGCCGTGTCGGGCGGGCGTCGTGGTGTGGAGCGACTGGACTATCTCGGTGGCGGCGACGGAGTGCCTGCCGGCCGCATCCGCAGCTATGTGGTCCGTTCGCCTGAGAACGACAAGCTCGACACGCTTATCGCCCTCCTCGGTGATTTCGGCGGACGCCCTGCTGTGGTGTTCGTAGGCTACCGCGAGAGTGTCGGTCGTGTGGCTGACGCCCTCGCAAAGGCCGGTTTCAGTGTTGAGCGCTACCATGGAGGTATGGAACAGCAGTGGCGTGAGCGCGCTGTCTACAAGTTCCGAAGCGGATGCAGCAATGTGCTTGTGTCGACCGACCTCGCGGCACGCGGGCTTGATGTGCCGGAGGTCGAAGCCGTTGTCCACTATCATCTGCCGGCCGACCAGGCGGCCTATGTCCATCGCGTGGGACGAACGGGGCGCTGGGAAGCCGACGGGTGCTCCTACCTGATACTCAATCCGAAGGAGACGCTGCCTGAGTATCTCGATCCCGCGCCAGAGGACTACGTTCCTTCGAAGCCGGCACTCCGTCCGGTGGCACCGCGTTGGGTGACCGTATACATCGGTCGGGGCAAGAAAGACAAACTCAGCCGTGTAGACATCGTAGGGTTCTTCTGTAAAAAAGGCGGACTCCGCGCCGATGACATCGGTCGCATCGACGTGAAAGACCGTTACGCTTACGCTGCCATCGACCGCCTGAAAGTACGTGCCGCGCTCCGTGCCGTGGCTGGCGAAAAGATAAAGGGAATGCGCACCCTCGTTGAGGTGATGCGCCATTGACGGACCTGTCTGGTTGCGCCGTCTCCCTGCCATTATAATTTCAATGTGCCGTTCCCGCGTCGGGCTGTTTTGGTTGTCAGCTTCGGCGCGGGAACTTCGTGTGTCTGGTGTTTGTCGGTCCGTGTCAGGACAAGGTGGGACAGAAGCAGTGACGGGAAAAACGAGCCGGCTGATTGGATTTTCCAGCCGGCTGCCAGAAACAACTGTCCGGCTGGCTGGAAAAACATGCGCATTGACAGCTCTTTCTGTCACGGCGTGGCACAGGTGCGGGCCGGCATCAGTCAATCCTTGAAACTTATTGAAAAGTTGCACATTTCCCGCCGTTTTGTTTTGTCCCGAAAGAAGAAAGTCGTACCTTGCGGGCGTAAAACACAGTATTAATCTACAATCTATCAAAGTATGAAGAAATATAATTTCGGTGCCGGTCCCTCCATCCTGCCGCAGGAGGTGATGAAAGCCACTGCTGCGGCGTGTGTGGATTTCGACGGTATAGGACTTTCGCTCATGGAGATCAGCCATCGCTCCAAGGAGTTCCAGGCTGTGATGGACGAGGCGCAGGCGCTCGTGAAAGAACTGCTCGATGTGCCCGCAGGCTATTCGGTGCTCTTCCTCGGCGGCGGCGCCAGCTTGCAGTTCTGCATGGTGCCCTATAACATGCTGGAGCGCCGTGCGGCATACCTGAACACCGGCGTGTGGGCCAAGAAGGCCATCAAAGAAGCCAAACTTTTCGGTGAGGTCGTCGAAGTGGCTTCGTCGGCAGACCGCAACTACTGCTACCTTCCCAAGGGCTTCACAATCCCGGCGGATGCAGATTATTTCCACCTGACGACGAACAACACGATATACGGAACGGAAATCCGGACCGACCTCGACTCGCCCGTGCCCATGGTGGCCGATATGTCGTCCGACATCCTTTCGCGCCCGGTCGACGTGTCGAAATATGCGGTCATCTATGGCGGTGCCCAAAAGAACCTGTCGATGGCGGGCGTGACTTTTGTCATCGTGAAGGACGACGTGCTTGGAAAGGTGAGCCGTACCATCCCGACCATGCTTGACTACCGTACGCATATCGATAAGGGATCCATGTTCAACACTCCGCCAGTCGTGCCCATCTATTGTGCCATGCAGAACCTCCGTTGGGTGAAGTCGCAAGGTGGTGTCGAAGCGATGGACCGTCGTGCAAGGGAACGTGCCGAAGTGCTCTATGCCGAGATTGACCGCAATCGCCTTTTCTGCGGCACTGTCGAGGAAGAAGACCGTTCCGTGATGAACATCTGTTTCGTCATGGCCGACGAGTATAAGGACTTGGAGGCTGAGTTTCTTGCCTATGCCACCGCCCAAGGCATGTCGGGCATCAAGGGGCACCGCTCCGTGGGCGGCTTCCGCGCTTCTTGCTACAACGCAATGCCCCTCGAAGGCGTTCAGGCGCTTGTAGCGTGCATGAAGGAATTCGAGTCCAAGCATTAACTTCTTAAAACCAACTGACTATGAAGGTCCTTTTAGCCACCGAAAAACCGTTCGCCCAGCCCGCAGTCGACGGCATACGGCAAGTAGCGGCCGATGCAGGCTACGAACTCGAAATCATTGAGAAGTACGAACGCGCTGCCCTGCTCGAAGCCGTAGCTACGGCCGACGCCCTCATCGTGCGCAGTGACAAGGTCGACGCTGAGGTGCTCGACGCCGCCCGGCAGTTGAAGATTGTTGTCCGTGCCGGCGCGGGATACGATAATGTAGACCTCGCGGCCGCCACGGCGCACGGTGTTGTCGTGATGAACACACCGGGTCAGAACTCAAACGCCGTGGCCGAACTTGTGTTCGCCATGCTCCTCTTCCTTGCCCGCCAGCGCTTTAACGGCAAGGCAGGAACAGAACTTATGGACAAGACCATCGGCCTTTACTCTTACGGACATGTGGCCGACTGTGTGGCTCGCATCGCTCTGGGATTCGGCATGCGTGTCGTCACCTACACCCGCCGTCCCGACCGTCCGCTCCGTAGCGGTGTCGAACGCCTGGCCTCGCCCGCAGACGTCTTTGCCGAGAGCGACATTGTCAGCCTTCACATCCCTCTGACCGACGAGACACGCAGTGTCGTCAACCGCGAACTGCTCAGCCGTATGAAGCCGAAAGCCGTGCTGGTCAACACGGCGCGCAAGGAGGTCGTCGATGAAGCAGCCCTACTCGACATGATGGCCCAGCGCCCCGGCCTGTCGTATGCCACCGACATCAAACCCGACACCGACGCTGACTTTGTGGCAGGCTTTGCCGACCGCTATTTCGCCACGCCTAAGAAAATGGGTGCCCAGACCGCCGAAGCCAACATCAACGCCGGCATCGCTGCTGCGCGACAGATTGTGGCATTCCTGCGCGACGGCGACGAAACTTTCCGCGTGAACAAGTAAAAACGACCAGTTAGCCAGAAGAGGCACGCACCCGGCCGCCATGTCCGGCGGGGCGGCCTCTTCTTCTTATCCATACCTTAAACAATACTACTATGGTAGTCGTAAAACCATTCAAAGGACTAAGGCCGCCCAAGTCGCTTGTCGAGCAGGTAGCCTCGCGTCCCTATGATGTGCTCAGCTCTGACGAGGCCAAGGCTGAGGCCGGCGACAATGAGAAGTCGCTCTATCATATCATCAAACCCGAGATTGAGTTTCCCGACGGCTTCGACGAATATGATCCCCAGATATACGAACGTGCCAAGGAGAATTTCGAAAAGTTCCAGAACGAACAGTGGCTCGTTCAGGACGACACGGAGAACTACTACCTCTACGCTCAGGAAATGAACGGAAAGACGCAGTATGGTATCGTGCTTTGCACCTATGTGCCGGACTATATGAACGGTGTCATCAAGAAGCATGAGCTCACGCGCCGCGACAAGGAAGAAGATCGTATGAGGCACGTGCGCATTACGAATGCCAATGTCGAACCCGTTTTCTTGGCCTACCGGCACAACGAGGTGCTCGAAGGACTCATCCGCAAGTATGCCGCACAGCCCACGCAGTACGACTTCATCGCCCCGGGCGACGGATTCGGCCATAAGTTCTGGGTTATCGACGACGAAGCCGACAAGCAGGCTATCACGGACGCCTTTGCGTCGATGGACGCACTTTATATCGCCGACGGTCACCACCGTTCGGCGGCCGCCGCGCTTGTGGGCGCCGAAAAGGCAGCCGCTCACGCCGACAGCACTGGACATGAAGAATATAATTACTTCATGGCCGTTTGTTTCCCCGCCGAGCAGCTCACCATTCTCGATTATAACCGCGTGGTCAAAGACCTCAACGGTATGAGCGAAGGGCAGTTTGTCGAAGCGTTGCGCGCAGACTTCGATGTCGAACGCATTGGGACCGAAATCTACAAGCCGGCCCGGCTTCACGAATTCTCTCTTTATGTCGGCGGAACGTGGTACAAACTCACCGCGAAGCCTGGAACGTTCGACCCGGCAGACCCCATCGGAAATCTTGATGTCGACATCTCTTCACGCCTCATACTCGACAAGCTTTTGGGCATCACTGACCTGCGGTCGGACAAACGGATAGACTTTGTGGGTGGACTGCGCGGTCTTGAAGAATTGAAGCGGCGCGTCGACAGCGGCGAGATGAAAATGGCGCTCGCCCTATATCCCGTGACAATGGAGCAGATCATGAAGATTGCCGACAGCGGCAAGATCATGCCTCCTAAGGCCACGTGGTTCGAGCCCAAGCTCCGGAGTGGCTTGGTCATTCACAAACTCGACGAAGAATGAGACTGGACGGTTGCCCCGGTGTGACGTGAAGCCGTCGGGGTGTGACGCATCCGCACAAGGATATTGGCGAGGGAGCAACACCACAGCGTTGCTCCCTCGCTTTTCCTCTGTTACTCGTCATCCGCTATCCGTCCGAACAGTCGGTACCCCCGTAAAAACAGAAGTAGTGACAGCCTGAGCGGAACGGCTGACAGAAAATCCGGCCCGGCTGACAGTTTCTCATATCTGGTTTACAGCGTAGGTATCAGCCCGATTTGCCAAGCAGAGTGGGGTGGGTAGCCCTCCCGCCCGGTGTGAAGTGATGGTGAAAAACGTCACGCATTCATCAGCCGTCACCGTCTGACGCATCGGCCACAACACCTATCTCCGCCGTCAGTCTGGGGCGTGTAAATGGCTTTTTTGAAGTTTTTTTCAAAAAAAACGTCCGGGTGCTTGGTCGTTACAAAAAGAAACGCTACTTTTGCACTCGCAAAACAGCGATAAGCAATGCGTCCTTAGCTCAGTTGGTAGAGCAATTGACTCTTAATCAATGGGTCCAGGGTTCGAGCCCCTGAGGGCGTACAAAGAGTTCCGAAACAGTCGAATGATTCGGGACTCTTTTTTTGTGGACTTGCGGCGTAATTTGAAGGTGGTGAGGGCGGTCACGTCGCCTTTTTTCGTAACTTTGCGCTATGTGTGCAGATGTCTATCACACCGTGGACGCCTCGGCAGAGGCAGTCTATACGGAGAAACGCAGTAAGTTCTTGGCCTTTGTCCGCCCGGTGACAACCGAAGACGATGTGAAAACGGCACTCTCTGCTTTCCAGCATGAGTATTACGACGCCCGCCACGTCTGTTACGCCTATGTGCTTGGTCCGGACGGTGCCCGCTTCCGCGCGAATGACAACGGTGAGCCCTCGGGCACGGCTGGCAAGCCCATTCTTGGGCAAATCCACTCGAAGGGACTGACGAACGTGCTGGTTGTCGTTGTCCGCTATTTTGGCGGCATAAAGCTAGGCACGAGCGGACTGACCGCAGCTTATCGCACCGCTGCCCGCGAGGCGCTCGACGCGGCTCCAGTGGTGGAGCGTACGGTCGACGGGCAGCTGGTCGCCGTCGTCCCATATACAGGACTGAATGCCGCTATGCGTGTCGTAAAGGAACTTTCGCCCGTTGTAGTCGAGCAAGGGTATAGTGGCATGGACTGCCGCCTTGTGTTGCGTATCCGCCTTTCCGTTATGCCTCAGTTGAAAGAACGGTTAGGAAAGATTGAATTCCTGCGCATCGAAGACGAAACGACAGTCTGACTATTAATATAAACTGAACACATCATGTTGAAATTCATTCGCCTGACCCCGGACTCGCCCGAATACGACGACGTCATCGGGCTTTATGTTTCAGCTTTTCCGGACGACGAGCGGAGACCCCTCGACGACTTTCGCACCGTGCTCGCAGAGAACCCTTTTTTCGTGGCGCAAGTCGTCAGTGACGGCGGCTCCTTTGTCGGATTTATCACTTACTGGGACTTCCCTTCATATCGCTATGTCGAACATTTCGCCATAGCTTCCAGCCTGCGGGGGCATGGTTATGGCGGCGACGTTATCGAATGGCTGAAAAGCACGACACCGCTCCCCGTAGTGCTTGAGGTGGAACCGCCGACCACGTCGCAAGCCCGGCGTCGCATTCAGTTCTATGAACGCCACGGCTTTGTCCTGAGCGATTATGCATACGAGCAGCCTCCCTACTGCCCAGGTGCCGGCAGCCTGCCCATGCGCCTGATGGTGGCGCGGGGGGAGGTCCTCGGTCAGCTCACGGCCGCAACGCTCGAACCTATCTATCATTTTGTATATAGGGTTGCTTCGAAATGAATAAAAAGTGAATACTTTGTGAAATTCCATCGCTATTTTGCAAAAAAAAGTGGCGGTGGAATTTGCTTTTTATGCAGGAAGTTGCTTATCTTTGTCGTCGGAATTCAAATTTCCGTTCGAGCGACGGTGTGGAAAAACGGCTTGAAGCATATGTTCAGGACTGTGGCAGGAAAAGCTGTCGTAAAGGCGGAAACTATGGTATAACCCGTGAAAAAGGAAAACGCATGATTCAGGATTTCGACAAAATAGAACAGTTTTATGCCCTGTATGGCAGTCAAGTGACCAAAGCCCGCAGTGTGTTGGGACGTCCTTTGACGTTGGCCGAAAAGATACTTTATGCTCACCTTTACGACGAAAGTACGCTTGCGCCTTACCGCCGTGGGATGGACTATGCAGACTTTCGTCCCGATCGCGTTGCCATGCAGGACGCAACGGCCCAAATGGCCCTCTTGCAGTTCATGAATGCCGGGCGGGACCGTGTGGCGGTTCCTTCGACAGTGCATTGCGACCACCTTGTGCGGGCCTGTTCGGGCGCATCGGCGGACCTCGCAAAGGCAAATGGCGAGAACGCCGAAGTCTATGGCTTTTTGCAAAGTGCGTCGGCACGATACGGCATCGGTTTCTGGCGGCCGGGTTCCGGCATAATCCATCAGGTCGTCTTGGAAAACTATGCGTTTCCAGGAGGAATGATGGTGGGCACAGATTCGCATACCCCGAATGCCGGCGGACTAGGTATGGTGGCTATCGGAGTAGGCGGAGCAGATGCGGTTGATGTGATGACCGGCATGGCGTGGGAGTTGAAAGTGCCCCGCCTTATCGGAGTCCGTCTGTCCGGGCAACTCAGCGGTTGGGCTTCGCCGAAAGACGTTATCCTCAAACTGGCCGGAATCCTAACTGTCAAAGGCGGTACAAACGCCATTATTGAATACTTCGGCGATGGGGCTGCATCGCTTTCGTGTACCGGTAAGGCTACCATCTGTAATATGGGCGCAGAAGTCGGCGCGACTACTTCGGTCTTCCCCTACGACGACCGGATGCGTGCATATCTTGATGCGACGGACCGCGCAGCCGTGAGCCGTCTGGCAGATAGTGTGAAAGCCGACCTGCAAGCTGATCCCGAAGTCCTGGCACAGCCAGAAAAGTTCTATGACCAGTTGATCGACATCGATCTTTCGGCACTTGAACCATATGTCAACGGTCCTTTCACCCCCGATGCTGCATGCCCTATTTCCGCACTCCGTGACCGTGTGGCCCGTGAAGGATTTCCGTCGCGTATGGAGGTCGGTCTGATTGGTTCGTGCACGAATTCGTCATACCAAGATCTTGGGCGTGCGGCTTCTGTAGCCCGGCAGGCTGTTGAAAAAGGCATCCCCGTGCGTGCGGCGCTTGTTGTCAATCCCGGCTCGGAGCGCGTGCGTGCTACGGCAGAGCGCGACGGTATGTTGGCAGACTTCCAAGCCGTTGGAGCGACGGTGATGGCCAACGCGTGCGGCCCATGCATCGGCCAATGGCAGCGCAAGACCGATGACCCGACGCGGCGCAACTCCATAGTCACTTCGTTCAACCGGAATTTCGCCAAGCGTGCGGACGGTAATCCCAATACACACGCGTTTATCGCTTCGCCAGAAATCGTCATGGCGCTGACGCTGGCCGGTGACTTGGGTTTCAATCCGCTGACCGACACATTAATAAATAAGGATGGCGTGGCTGTTCGCCTCGATCCGCCTGTCGGTGACGAATTGCCTGTGACGGGTTTCGTCGGCACGACGGCTGGTTATATTGCTCCCACTGTTACGGATGAGCCGGTTTGCATTGCGCCAGACAGTGAACGCCTGCAACGCCTCGAACCTTTCCCTCGTTGGGACGGACACGATTTTCTCGATTTAGCCCTCCTTATCAAAACGAAGGGAAAGTGCACCACGGACCATATCTCGATGGCCGGACCGTGGCTGCGCTATCGCGGACATTTGCAGAACATCTCTCAAAACCTTCTCATGGGCGCAGTGAACGCTTTCAGCGGAGAGACGAATTGCGTCCTTAACGTCCTTAACGGCCAACGGGGAGCTGTCTCGGCCGTGGCCGCCGACTATAAGGCGAAAGGGCAGGGGAGCATCGTTGTGGCAGAGGAGAACTATGGTGAAGGGTCGAGCCGCGAACACGCGGCAATGGAGCCGCGCTATCTGGGCGTAAAGGTCATCCTTGCCAAGAGCTTTGCCCGCATTCACGAAACGAACTTGAAGAAACAAGGCATACTGGCGCTTACGTTTGTCGATAAAGATGATTACGACAAGGTCCGTGAGGATGATCGTCTGTCGGTGACGGGCGTGATGTCGCTGGCGCCGGGCAGCATTCTGAACGTGACGCTGCATCATGCCGATGGTACGACGGAGAATTTCTCCGCCCAACATACGTATAACACCCAGCAGATCGCGTGGTTCAAAGCCGGTTCTGCGTTAAATTCATTAAGCCATGAGTAAAGTAAGCAAAACTCCCGACGGCAGGTTAATCGTTCCTGGCGTTGTCACCATTCCGTTTATCACCGGCGACGGCGTCGGCGTGGAAATCACTCCTGCCATGCGACAGGTGGTCGACACTGCTGTCAGTGCAGCTTACGGTACGGCACGGCGCATCGACTGGATGGAAGTATGGGCCGGTGAGCGTGCTTTTGACAAGACTGGCTCGTGGTTGCCCGATGAGACGATGGAGGCGTTCAAAGAATATCTTATCGGCATCAAGGGTCCGCTGACGACACCTGTCGGCGGTGGCATCCGTTCGCTGAACGTTGCCCTGCGTCAGACTCTCGACCTTTATGTATGTCTGCGCCCTGTTCGATGGTTCAAGGGAGTTGTTTCGCCCGTCAAAGACCCGGCCAAGGTGAACATGCATATTTTCCGCGAGAACACGGAGGACATTTATGCCGGCATTGAGTGGGCCAGTGGCTCACCTGAGGCCCAGAAATTCTACCGTTTCCTCCATGATGAGATGGGTGTCGCCAAGGTCCGTTTCCCCGAAACGTCCGCCTATGGCGTGAAGCCCGTGTCGAAAGAGGGTACGGAGCGTCTTGTCCGCGCAGCTTGCCGCTATGCGCTTGACCATGGCTTACCGTCCGTCACATTGGTGCACAAAGGGAACATCATGAAGTTTACCGAAGGAGGATTCAAGGCGTGGGGATATGAGCTGGCTGAGCGCGAGTATGGCGAAGCCCTCCGCAGTGGGCGTCTCGTCGTGAACGATTGCATTGCCGATGCTTTCCTGCAAAACGCCCTTCTTATGCCCGAAAATTATTCCGTCATCGCTACGCTGAACCTAAATGGCGATTATATTTCCGATATGCTTGCCGCGATGGTGGGAGGAATCGGTATTGCACCCGGCGCCAACATTAATTATGTCACGGGTAGTGCCATCTTTGAAGCTACACACGGAACAGCACCCAATATCGCAGGGAAAAACGTAGTCAATCCTTGCTCGCTTATCCTTTCGGCTGTCATGATGCTCGAATACTTGGGGTGGGGAGAGGCAGCCGCCCGAGTCACAGCTGCTTTGGAGCGGATGTTTGCCGCCGGCCGCGCCACGGCCGATCTGGCCCGCTTCATGCCTGGTGGTACTCCGCTCGCCACGTCCGACTTTGCCGATGAACTGACCTCGTTTGTCTTGAACCCTTAAACTGCGAATGATGAAAAAGGAATACATTATATATAAACTGTCCGACGAGATGAAAAGTTGCATCAAAATAGATGCGGAACTTTTCAGGCAACTCGACGTGAAGCGCGGCCTGCGCAATGAGGACGGAACGGGAGTGCTCGTCGGCTTGACCAATGTGGGAAACGTAGTTGGCTATGAACGTAACTCCGACGGTACTTTGACGCCGATCGAAGGCAAGCTCTATTATCGCGGTTACGAGATATCAGATCTCGTCAATCCCATTCTGGCAGAACACCGGTTCGGTTTCGAGGAAATCGCTTTCCTCCTGTTGTCCGGACGTCTGCCCGACCGCGAAGAGTTGCAGTCGTTCTGCGAGCAGATAACCGACAACATGCCGCTTGATCCCAAGACCATCCTCAACATCATAGAACTTGAAGGGACCAACGTCATGAACATCCTTGCGCGTAGTGTACTTGAACTTTATACGTTCGACTCCACGCCAGACGATACGTCGCGCGACAATCTCATGCGGCAGAGTGTGGAACTCATCTCCAAGTTCCCGACGATCATTGCCTACGCTTACAACATGCTTCGTCACAAGACACTCGGACGTTCGCTTCATATCCGTCACTCACAGGAGCAACTTTCCATCGCCGAGAATTTCCTTTACATGCTCAAAGGCTCGTATACCAAGCTGGAAGCCCGGACGCTCGACTTGCTGCTCATCCTGCACGCCGAGCACGGCGGTGGAAACAACTCCACCTTTACGGTGCGCGTCACGTCGTCGACAGGCACGGATACTTATTCTTCGATAGCAGCTGGTATCGGTTCGCTGAAAGGTCCGCTCCACGGCGGCGCCAACATCAAAGTCGACAACATGGTCCACCATCTCAAAGAGACAATCACCAACTGGGAAGATGAGGAAGAGATCCGCACTTACCTGCGTCGTATGGTGGCGGGTGAGGTCTACGACAAGACCGGACTAATCTATGGTATCGGCCATGCGGTTTATACCCTCTCCGATCCGCGTGCGGTGTTACTCAAAAAACTGGCACGTGACTTGGCACGTGAAAAAGGGCGTGACCGCGAGTTTGCCTTCATGGAGCGCCTCGAAAAATGCGCCATCGAGACAGTATATGAAATCAAAGGACGGAAAAAGACGCTCTGTGCGAATGTCGATTTCTATTCCGGTTTCGTTTATGAACTCATAGGGCTGCCACCTGCAATCTATACGCCGCTTTTTGCCATGGCACGCATTGTCGGATGGTGTGCCCATCGCAATGAAGAGCTCAACTTTGAAGGAAAACGCATCATCCGTCCCGCCTATCGTAGTGTGAGCGAGGAGTGCACCTACGTGCCCATTGACCAGCGTTAATCCGTCATTTTTCCCATGCGGTGGCCGTTCTGTCGCGGCCGGCAGCATTTCTCAGCGGACTGCACTCCGAGACTCCGGAGGCAGTTCGCTGAGGCGTTTTAAGGCCGTAGTGATTCGGGTATGAATGGGACAGTCATGGAAAATGCTGTCAGCCATCCCGTATTTTCTGTCGGTTGTGTAGAATTTTTTGTCAGCCGGCCTGTTTTTCCTGTCTGCCGTCACGTTATTTCTCTTCGTGTCATCCGTGCTTTTATGAAAATCAGCTGGTTAACGCAATGACACCCGCTTTTTCGTATAGTACTGTGAAGTCGGAAGAATAGCCCCTCCAACGTTCCTGAACGTCTGCGAAAAAGGAAAAACAGTGTTTTGAGTGATTTTTTTGCTCCAAAAGTTTGTCGGTAATAATAAAAGCGCTATCTTTGCACCGCGTTTGAGAGAAAGCGCTATAAGCGGAAATAGCTCAGTTGGTAGAGCACAACCTTGCCAAGGTTGGGGTCGCGAGTTCGAGTCTCGTTTTCCGCTCATTTATTGGACAGATAAAGACGAAAAAGAGCGGCCCAGGTGGCGGAATGGTAGACGCGCCAGTTTCAGGTACTGGTGTTAGCAATGACGTGCAGGTTCGAGTCCTGTTCTGGGCACTTCGTTTCGTCTGACGAGCAAACTTGGAGAGGTGGCGGAATTGGTAGACGCGCTACTTTGAGGGGGTAGTGACGATTATGTCGTGGGAGTTCGAGTCTCCTCCTCTTCACTTGCTTGCGGAAATAGCTCAGTTGGTAGAGCACAACCTTGCCAAGGTTGGGGTCGCGAGTTCGAGTCTCGTTTTCCGCTCAATTTTAAGAATGTCGGGAGGAGATAAAACAACTTTTTACTCGGTGAACAATACTCCTCCTGTTGGGTAACGAATTTGTCCGAGAGGGCAAGTGCTTTTTTGTAACTCTTATGAACTTATACGTCCGTTATTTTGATCAAGAAACCGTAGCGAGCAGCGTTGATGAAGTTATTGAATTTCTCTCCTCAATACCTGAAATCATGATTACGCCTGCGTTGGTGGCAGACATCAAAGACTACGCCGCGAGCGATATGCCTTATCCAAAGCGTTACAAAGTCCGCCCACGTATTTACTTTATCTTGATTAAAACGGTCGCACAGACGCTGGCTGAATTCAAAATGAACAAAAAGGCGGCTCCTGTCAATGAAGTGACAGAAGCACAGGCGCGTAAAGAAACTAAGCTCAACCAGCTTAACAGTATCCAGCCAGGCTGGTATGAAGGAGCCATTGTTTTCAAGCGCGTTATTCCCATACCCGGCACCAGCAAGTTCCAATATCAGGATACACGCTTTTCAGCTTACGTGAAAGCCGACAGCGCGCAGCATTGCTATGAGCGGATTGTCGATCATCTCAAAAACCGTCAGGATGTCGACCTCCGCAGTCAGTTCCCGTTGTCGAAAGGAAACAGTTATACCTACCGTTTTATCGGTGATAGTCTGCCGGAAAATGTGGCAGTTCCGCAGCCGTCTCCGGTCGCAGACTCTCCAATCTTCGACGGGGAGTTTTACGAAGGATAATTTATTGGTGAGTTATATAGTGAGTAATCCCTGCTGCACCGGAGCCGAGAGGCAAACGTGCAGCAGGGATTTTCTTCTTTCAGCAGTCGTAGTCTACGCAGCTCCGTCCCGACAGGTGCGGTTTCAGGGCGCCCGACACGGCCTGATGTGCCGGATTGGCAGAATAGCTACGGACGTCATCAAGGGAGTCGAAGTCGCCGTTCAGGCAGATGTCCCATCCTTCGTCAGGGTTAGTGTTGAAGCCCACTTCAATGTGGCGGATGCAAGGAATGACAGCCGGCAGAGCCATAATGCCCGCCTTGAACTGTTTCATGATGTCCTGCTTTTCATTTTCAGGCAGGTCTTTCTTCAATTGGAAGAGTACGATATGCTTTATCATTGCTTTTATAGTTTATTGAGAAGTTGTAACTTTGCCTGCAAAAGTACAAATAATTGCGACACCTATTGCTTCTTTTTTTCATCTCCTGCGTCCTTGCGTCGTGCCAAAAGACGCCGGAAACGCCGGGCAATGCGGCGTTCGCCCCTTCGACCGAGGCGGAAACACCTGCCTACGACCTGACACGTATCCAAGAGGCAGGCGAGCTCATCGTGGCAACGCTTAACGGCCCTGAGAGCTATTATGAATACCACGGCCGTGCACTTGGTTTGCAGTATTACCTGGCCGAACATTTTGCCCAGCGTGTCGGAGTGCGCTTACGTGTCGAATTATATCGCGATTCGGCGGAACTGTGCGAAGCGTTGGCGGCAGCCGAAGCCGATGTCGTAGCATATCCCCTTCCAGTCAGTTACATCAGGGAGCATCATCTTGTGGCCAGCGGTGTCACAGCCGATGATGGGAAACTGTCGTGGGCAGTCCGCAGCGATGCTCCGGAGTTGGCAAAAGCCTTGAAAGACTGGTACACGCCCGACATTGCCCGCCAGCTAATCAGCCAGGAGCAGACGCAGCAGCAGGAGCGTCATCAGGTTCGCCGCCGTGTCCGGGCGCGGTACCTGTCGCGCGCCAAGGGTATCATTTCGGAGTATGACGCTCATTTCAAGGCCGCATCGCGCGTGACGGGATGGGACTGGAAACTGCTTGCGGCCCAGTGTTACCAAGAGTCCGGCTTTGACCCCGACGCCGTATCTTGGGCTGGCGCACAGGGACTTATGCAGATCATGCCAGCCACGGCACGCCACCTTGGGCTCAGCCCGGAACGCGTTCACGATCCGGCAGAGAACGTGGCGGCCGCAGCCCGCTACATCCGTGAACTGTCGCAAAGTTTTCAGGAAATACGTGACGGGGGAGAGCGCATCAAGTTCGTGCTGGCGGCCTACAATGGAGGTTATTACCACATCCGTGATGCAATGGCCCTTTGCCGCAAGCACGGTCAGGACCCGACACGTTGGGACAATGTCAGCCGCTACGTGCTTGGTTTGAGCAGTCCCCGTTATTATCGAGACCCCGTTGTGAAGCACGGGTATATGATCGGGAGTGAGACATACAACTACGTGTCGTCCATTATGGACATCTGGCGCTCGTACGGCGGCGTGCCGGGCAACGGGCCGAGCGTCGCGTCGGGAGCGGCATACTCTGAGCCAAAGCGCGCTACGAAGCACAACCGCTACGCAAAGAAAGTGAAAATCCTGCGGCCTACGGACGCAGCGTTCAGCGAGGTCGAAAGTGAATAAGGAAGAAGTATATGTCGACGAGTTGCGGGCTTTGAAGGACGGGCACGTCGGGCTTGTGGAGCGTTACCGGCGCTTGCAGGAACTCATGCGTCGTGTCTGCATAGAGGAGACCGCCCACAGCCATGCCGAATACTCCGGGCTGTTCTCGCGGCTCTATTCCGTTTGTCAGCATCGCGGCATCGATTATCACGCAGTCGACCACGCCCGTCGCAATGCCCGGCTTGTGCTGAACCATGAGGCCGAACCCTCCGAAGAAGGCTATCGTCGCGACTGGGCTGCGCTTTGCGTGTGGCTCTCGTCGCTCTATGCCTTCCCGCTGCCCGGCGACTTGGTGCAGGCGATCGCAGCGGCAGGAAAAACTGGAATACTGACAGAAAATCCTGTCACTGCGACCGGAGAGCACTTCCGTTGCATCCGTCTGACAGTTGTCGGCGTGGACGACAGCGGTCTTGACGCCGTGAGTTCAGATACGCCCGAGGGCGAGACCCTGCGCGTTGTCTGTCAGTCTGGCAACCCTATTCTTCATCAGGCCGAGCCGGGCACGCAGCTCAATGCCCTCGACTGTGTCCGGCATGGACGGGAGCTGTATCCCTCTATGCTCGTGCTTGAACCCGACTTCCTGCTAGACGTCAGTCGTCTTGCAGCCAGTGTCAAACCCTATGGCAGCCATCCGTTCAACTACCTGCTCGACCAGTTTGCGCCCCGCCATGCGACGCTCCCCATCCTCCTCGGTGAAGCGGCTAACAGCTTTATGGACGACTGCATCAACGGCGGCACCGATGCCCCGGCGCGCGAGGCTTTCGTGCGGTCGATGCAGACGCATTTCCGCGAGCATCTCCTGGACTACGCGACATTGCCCGACAATGTCGATGCCAGCTATTTCGATAAAGCCTATGAGCACTATTGTCATATCCGTCAGGTTGTAACCGCTGATTTCACGGCGCCCGGGAACGGGCTGGCCGCCGACCGGCTTGTGCTCGAACCCTCGTTTATCTGCGAGGCGATGGGCTTGCGTGGACGGTTGGACGTGATGACCCTTGACCACCGCCGTGTTGTGGAACTGAAAAGCGGACGTGCGGACGACTTTGGCCATAATCCGCGTCCACAGGTGCCGCATGCGTTGCAGATGGGACTGTACAAGGCAATCCTTCATTATAACTTCGGGCTGCCCTATCAGGACATCCATACTTACTTGTTCTATTCCCGCTATCCTGTCCTTTATGACGAGCGCAGCTCGGGCGACGCCATTGCAGCTGCCATGCGCTTGCGCAACGGCATTGTCTGCCTTGAAAGACAGTTGCGGCGCGACGGGCTTGCGGGCGTACTCGACCGGCTTGATGTCGACACGCTCAATGAGCGTAAAATGAACAATCGCTTTTTCGAGGAATACCTGCGTCCGCCCCTCGAACGCATGTGCGACGTCCTGCACCGCTATGCACCAGATGCCGACGGCGAGAACGCGCTTGTCGGGTGCTACTTCAACGCTTTCCTCGCTTTCCTGAAACGTGAGCACTATTTTGCGAAAATCGGTGACAACCGTCCTGATTCGACACGGGGCTTTGCCCGTGTGTGGACGGCCGGCGTAGAGGCCAAGCGGCTGTCGGGCGACATCCTGACCGGCCTGCGCCTGCAGGCGGCCGAGGGGGACCGTGGCATCAGTCGCCTTGTCTTTTCGCTGCCCGACTACGGGCCGGATTTCCTGCCCGGCTTCGCAGAAGGCGAGATGGTCCAGCTCTATGCCTGGAACGGCCCGGAGGACAACGTGACGAACCATCAGCTCTTCCGGGGATATATCGAAAGTCTGACCGACGAAGTCCTCATCGTTCAGCTCACTTACGCCCAACGCAACGCAAAGGTATTGCCCGCGGACAGCAGCTATGCCGTTGAGCACGATAGCTCTGATTCTGTTTTTGTCCAAGCCTATCGGGGACTTTACCAGTTCCTGACAGCGCCCGATAGCCGTAAGCGCCTTCTTTTGGGACTGCGCCAGCCTGCGCGCGATGAGGGTGTGACGTTGTGCGGACACTATGCCAACGAAGCGGTCGCTTCCATTGTCCTTTCTGCCAAGCAGGCCCGCGATTATTATCTCCTTGTCGGGCCCCCAGGGACAGGGAAGACGAGTGTAGCCCTCCGGGCCATGGTCGAGGAGTTCCTGCTCGAAAACGCTGCCCGGCCCGGCAGGAGCTTGCTTCTGTCGGCATACACGAACCGGGCAGTGGACGAGATTTGCCAGATGCTGGAGACGCTTGACCCTCCCACAGACTACGTGCGCATCGGTGTAGAACAGACGTGCGCTCCTCAGTACAGGGCTCATCTTCTTTCGCAGTGGGCCGGCGGCCTGACGCGACGTGAAGAAGTAGCCGCATCCTTGCGGCGCGTGCCCGTCGTCGTCGGAACCGTTGCGACCCTGTCGGGGAACATCGGACTTTTGGCTTTCAAGCGTTTTGAGGCAGTCATCGTCGACGAAGCTTCCCAGATTCTTGAACCTCATCTGCTTCCTCTTTTATGCGCGGCTGCCGACGGCGAGCCGCTGATTGGGAAATTCATTCTTATCGGCGACCACAAACAGCTTCCGGCTGTGGTCGTGCAGCCCGAACGCGACACCCGCGTTTCGGATGCCCGTTTGCGCGAGGTCGGACTGACCGACCTGAGTAACTCTCTTTTTGAGCGGCTTTACGGGCTACTGTGCGGATGGGGGCGGACGGACAGCTACGGCTGGCTCGACTGCCAAGGACGGATGCACCCGGCCATTAGCGATTATGTCAATCAGCTTTTCTATGCCGGCAGGCTGCGTCCTGTTCCTTTGCCACACCAGTTGGGGAAACTGCCGTTTGCGCAAGTGGGACAGGGCCTGTCGCGCGCCATTGCCGGAGTGAGGCTGGGCTTCCTGCCTGTGCGGCCGGACCGTCCGGTGGCTAACAACAAGGCCAATGCAGCCGAGGCCGAAGCCGTGTCTGCGCTGGTTGAGGCCATAGGGCGGCTTTACGCCTTGAACCGTCTGCCTTTCGACGCAGGGCGTCAGGTCGGTATAATCGTGCCATTCCGCAACCAGATCGCCATGGTCCGTCAGGCGCTTTCCCGGCGGGGCATCACGGATGCTGGAAGCATCACCGTGGACACCGTGGAGTGCTACCAGGGAAGCCAGCGCGACCACATCATTTTCAGCACGACTATCAGCCAACCCTACCAGCTCGGCCTCCTTTCCGCTGTGCAGCAAGTGGACGGAAGGCCAGTCGACCGCAAACTGAACGTCGCTGTCACAAGGGCGAGGATGCAACTGATAGTCGTGGGCAACGACCTCCTGCTAAACCGCAGTCCTCTGTATCGTGAGTTGATCAGAGAAAGTGAGATCATCAACGGACACATTTATTAACCTATTAATATCATCGACAATGAAGAAACTGTTTCTGTTCATGTTGGCGCTGGCGCCCGTGGGGCTGTCCGCCGACACGCTTACTGTCAAGCAGGTGACGCTCCTGCGCAGTTTTGACGTGGGTGAACCCTATCGTACTGATACGGTCAACATGAAGCACAAGGCGTTCGACTTCGAGGAGTTTCTGCGCCTGAACAAGCCGACCCGTTTCCAGCCCGACGGCAGCGAGAAGACCTTGGCGCTGGGCGCAGCACTCCCGTCGGGGAAGACAGGCACGCTGCGCGTCGTGCAAGGTTCGTTCAACGTTACCCGCTTTACAAAAGCCACGCTCAAGGTGGATGGTGTCAAAGCGTATAAGGCTTACGTCGGCGACAAAGAAGTGAAGGGCGAACTGAAACTCACGCCGGGCACGAAGGACGTCCGGTTGGCAGTACTGACTACGCCGGAGCACCCCGACACGCTACGTATGGAGTGGGTTGGCGACGACCTCAGCGGCCTGCGTCCGTTGGCGGACGGCCAGCGGATGTACACGATGGCAGAGATGCTCTATGGTCCGCACTATCGCAGCGTGAGCCTGTCGCCGTCTGGGAAATACTTGGTCACCGGTTATTATGAGACCAAGCCTGACGGGAGCAGCATTTTCCGCACAACGGTGACGGAGACACGTTCCGGACGCTACCTGTGGCAGCGCGACGAGGCCACGGGCCTGCGCTGGATGCCCCGTCGCGACGTGCTCTGCTTCACGCGCAGTGCGGCCGGAGGGCGTCAGCTCGTGACGCTCGACCCAGCCTCGGGCGAGGAAACGGTGGTGGCGACGGGCCTGCCCGACGGTGGCTTCTCCATTTCGCCCGACGAGACGTTCCTCGTGTTCAGCCTCACCGAGGAAGGACCGAAGGACGCCGGCGCGTTGAAGCGCATCTACGAGCCTGACGACCGCATGCCCGGGTGGCGCAACCGGACGGCGCTCTACCGTTTCGATCTCGCCACGGGGCTCATGCAGCGGCTGACGTTCGGTTCGTGCAGCGCCTGGCTGAACGACATTTCCTCCGATGGCCGCCGGCTGCTCGTATCGTTCAGTCGTCAGGACCTGACGCGTCGTCCGTTCGACCGTACGACGCTCGTCGAGATCGACGCCCGGACGCTGGCCGTCGACACGTTGTTGGCCGACACCGCTTTCATCGCCAACGCCATCTATGCGCCCGACGGCCGTAAGCTCGTGGTGAAAGGCTCGCCCGCTTGCTTCGGCGGAATCGGCAGTGAAGTGGCAGAAAGCCAGACGCCGAGTTTCTTCGACTACCGCCTCTATCTCTACGATCCGGCGAAGCGCGACGTGAAGCCACTCCTGCGCGGCTTCGCGCCGTCGGTGGAACGCTTCGAATGGCCGGAAGCTTCTGATCGCATCGTCTTTACGGCCACCAACGGTGACAGGCTTGATCTTTATTCGCTCGTGCCTGACGGTTCTGCCCCCGTAAGATATGAACTTCCGGTCAGCTATGTGCAGGGATACAGTGTCGACCGCGAAGCACGCAATGCCGTTTTTTACGGTCAGACAGCAACGAGGGCGCGCGACCTCTATGCTTGTGAGATGAAGTCGGGGACGCCCAAGACGCAGCGCATCGGCGAGATCGATTTCGACCGCTTGATGAAAGGTGTGGCTATCGGCGAGTGTCACGACTGGGACTTTCGCACGACTGCCGGCGACACCATCCATGGTTTTTATTTCCTGCCGCCAGATTTCGACAAGAGCCGCAAGTATCCGCTGATCGTCTATTATTATGGTGGTTGTACTCCTACGTCGCGCGTGTTGGAATTCCAGTATCCTTTCCAAGTCTTTGCATCACAAGGATATGTCGTCTACGTTGTAGAGCCGAGCGGCACTATCGGCTATGGTCAGGAGTTCGCCGCACGCCACGTCAACGCGTGGGGAAAGCGTACGGCGGACGACATCATCGAAGGAACGAAGCAATTCCTTGCAGCCCATTCGTTTGTGGACAGCACGAAGGTTGGATGCATGGGTGCTTCGTACGGCGGTTTCATGACGCAATACCTGCAAACGCAGACCCGGCTTTTCGCAGCTGCCGTGTCGCACGCCGGCATCAGCAATGTGACCAGCTATTGGGGAGGCGGTTATTGGGGATACAGCTACGGCGAGGCTGCACAATATGGCAGCTTCCCGTGGAATCGTCCGGACCTTTATGTCGAGCAGTCGCCCCTTTTCCATGCCGACAAGATCCATACGCCGCTCCTCTTGCTTCACGGAACGGTCGACACGAATGTCCCGACCAACGAGAGCGTCCAGCTGTTCACGGCATTGCGCATCCTGGGACGCCCTGTCGCACTGATCGAGATTGACGGTGAGAATCACGTGATTGTCAATCACCAAAAGCGGCTTGACTGGCAGGACGCCATCTTTGCCTGGCTGGCCAAATGGCTGAAAGGCGACAGTGCCTGGTGGGACGACCTTTATCCCAACGATGTGTATCCCGCTGTCTCGAAAGAGGGTAATATGTAGTTAAAAAATCTGTACTATTGGTGAGTTTTACGGTATCTGCGTATATTTGTACCGAGATTCTTTCTCTATTACTTACCAAACTTTTTATCTACTATGAGGAAATACCCAAAAATTGTGTCGGCTTTGGCCGTATGTCTGATGTTTACGACGGCTTGCAGCAACGACGAGGACGGACGCCCTCCCGGCGCCGGACAAGTTTCGCCTCAGGCACAGAGCACGTTTGAGAGCCTGTTCCCCGGTGCGCGTGACGTCGAGTGGGAAGTCAGGGGCACCTATGCCGTGGCCGACTTCTCTTACTCTGACGCCGACGGCGGCGGTTGGGTGCCCGGGTCGGCTTGGTTCAATCAGTCGGACGGCGCCTGGCTGATGAGTGAGTACGACGTGCGTTTCGACCGCCTGCCCGAAGCTGTGAAGGCCGCTTTCCAGGCCAGCGAATACGCCACATGGCGTGTGGACGACGTCGACCTGATCCGTCGTGAGGGCGTCACCCTGCTTTACGTCATCGAGGTGGAGAACGCCGGTCAGGAGATGGACCTTTATTACACGGAAGACGGCGTGCTCGTCAAGGCAGTTGCCGACGGTGGCGGCCAGTCTGATTACGACGGGCTCATTCCCTCGACGCCCGGCGGCAGCGTGATGGATTTCATCCGCAGTCATTATCCCGACGCCCGTATCGTTGAGGTCGACACGGACGACGGCCTGACCGAAGTGGAGCTTGTCGACGCAGGCCGTGTGCTGCGCGAAGTGGTCTTCGACCGTTCGGGCTCATGGCTCTACACCCAGACCGAAGTTCGCCGCGCCGACCTGCCCGCAGCAGTCGTGGCTGCTTGGGATGCCTCTGAGTATGCCGAATCGAACGGTTACCGCCTTGACGATGCCGACTTCTTCGAAACGGTCGGTGATGGCAGCTATTACCGTCTTGAACTAGACAGCCGTTTCGGCGACGTCAAGCTCCGCGTGACGCCCGACGGCCAGCTCTCGCTCTACTCGCACGAGGGCGGCGGAGCCATCGTGGACGGCAAGGTCGAGACGTTCGTCGGCGAACACTATCCTGGCGCTGTCATTGTCGAGAAAGACTACGACGACGGTTACCTCGAGGTCGAGATACGCCACGAAGGCCGCGAGAAGGAAGTGCTTTTCGACGGCCGGAACAACTGGGTGCTCACGCGTTGGGATGTGTCCTACCGCGACTTGCCCGAAGCCGTCGTCGAGGCTTTCCGCCAGAGCGACTACGCCCGTTGGGAAGTCGATGACATTTACTATGCCGAGACGCCGTCGGGCGAGTGGTACGTCTTCGAGGTCGAAGACGACCGCACCGACCGCGAGCGCCTTGTCCGCATCACTCCGCAGGGCAGCTTCGTGAACGCATGACCCCGTGTGTCGTGCCGTCCGGCGTGACACAACTGCAAAAAGGGCCTCCAACCGGTTCGCAGACCGGATGGAGGCCCTTTCCAGTGAGGCCCGGCAGGGTGGGGCCGGGTGATGACGAAAGCGGTCCGGGCGACGGGAATCCCTGTCAGCCGGATAGAAAATCCTGTCAGCCGTCCCGTGATTTCTGTCAGCCGGATAGGATTTCCCGTCAAAGCACCGGGACGGACGGAGGCAGCGGACACCGCGCCCGCCGTGCGCGTTGGTGCGCCGGGCGCACTGTGAATGCCGCGTCGGACGGCCTTCAACGCGCTGCATGAAGCCGCACGTGCCGCCAGCAGAGCCGGAAAACGCCTTTCACCACTCGAAAAAATGCTTCCGGATGTCGCCCGATTGTCCGGAAATGTGTAAGTTTGTCCTATCAATCACTTTGAAAACCTGATAACTATGATTCTAATTGGTATCGCGGGCGGAACCGGTTCTGGCAAGACGACCGTGGCGCGGAAAATACGGGATAGCTTTCCGGGTGAGCAAGTAGCGCTCATCTCCCAGGATTCATATTACAAGCGGGCGCCGAAAGGCATGACCATCGAGCAGCTCCGAAAGTTGAACTACGACCACCCCGACGCTTTCGAGTGGGACCTGCTTTGCCGTCACCTGACCGACTTGCGCGAGGGCCGGGCCGTCGACGTCCCGACCTACTCCGTGCTGACATGCGACCGCATGGAGGAGACCGTGCACGTCGAGCCGTGCGACGTCGTCATCGTCGAGGGCATCATGGTGCTTTACAAGGAATCCCTGCGCCGCATGTTCGACTTGAAACTCTACGTCGACGCAGACCCGGACGAGCGGCTGATCCGCCTGATTGAGCGTGACGTCGAAGAGCGCGGCCGCACCGCGCGCGTGGTGATTAACCGCTACCTTCAAGTGCTCAAACCGATGCACTGCGAGTTCATCGAGCCGACCAAGGAACTGGCCGACTTGATTATTCCAGAGGGCGGGGAAAACGCGAAAGCCATCGAAATCCTCCGTGCATACATCGAACGGATACTTGAAAAGGCCTAAGAAGAACGCGCGGCGAAAAATGATAGGGGAAACGTCAAGACACAAAGAAAGCTACACCGGTGATGTGATGAAACTCCGAGCTAAAATAAGATTTGAGTGCCCTCCGATCTCTGTAATCCGACTCCAACGAGTGTGTCGGCCCGCCATTGAGCGGAGTAGCTTTCTCGGTATTTCCGTTATTATTGATGAGTATCCCGATCTAACCGATGCAGCCTCTTTGTACAGGCAAATATACGGCTTAATTTATTAGCAAACAAATCTACTGGGCTTTTTTGTCGATTTTTTTTGCTGACAGCCCCAAGAAACGTAGTTTTTAACAGTAGCAACATGGTGACAGTAAGTTTTAAGATAGATTATGGCACGCGTTGGGGTGAGGCGCTCGAAGCGGCCTATACGTTGGACGGACCCGAAGGACTTTTGGCTTCGGGAACCTGCCGGCTCGCCACAGCCGACGGTTTCCTCTGGACCGGAAGCATAGGGATAGACCGTCCGGGACGCCTGACGTATGCGTACCGCGTAGTCCGGGACGGAGCCGTCGAGGCGGCCGAACGTGGCGAGAGCCACAGCCTTCTGGTCGAAGACGGGGCCGGTGCTTATGAACTGACCGACAGTTGGAACGATGGCAACGTGCCGGGGGTGGTGTCGCGGCTTCCCGGACGCCAGGCGGCGCCGGCGCTTGCTGTCGGACGCGGACTCCTGCTCTGCCTCACGGCGCCCGATCTCCCCGAAGGCGAGTCCTGGGCCGTGCTCGGCTCGATTCCCGAATTGGGCGCTTGGGCCGTAGACCATGCCCGGCGCATGCAGCCCGTGGGAGGGAACTGTTGGATTTTTGCTCTCCCGGAGAGTGAGGCTGGGGAGGCTTTTGAATATAAATATGTGCGTCTGCATGTGGACGGTACCGTCGAGTGGGAGCAGTGTTGTAACCGTCGGGCAGACGGAGGGAAAGGCCGGAAACGCCGCGACGACATCTGGGCAGGAATGGGAGGGGTTTTGCCACGGTTGGCCGGTGTGGTCGTACCTGTGTTTTCCCTGCGCAGCGAACACAGTTGCGGAATTGGTGATTTCGGCGACCTGCGCCGTTTTGTGGGCTGGGCGGCTAGTGTAGGCATGAAAGCTGTCCAGCTCCTCCCCGTGAACGACACGACGAGCAGCCACACATGGCGCGACTCCTATCCATACAGTTCGGTGTCAGTGTTCGCCTTCCACCCGATTTACATGGACCTTGAAGCATTGGCGGGCAGTGACCTCGCCGATGAATACGCCGCCATAGCCGGTGAGCGAAGGCGGCTCGAACAGTTCGGCGCCGTGGACTACGAGGCCGTCATGGCGATGAAACTTGCGTTCATACGTGTCTGCTTCGAGCGGAGAGGCGACGACGAAATGAGCCAGCCTGCCTGTCAGGCCTACTTCCGCGACAACGTCGGCTGGCTGAAACCTTATGCCGCTTTCTGCTGCCTGCGTGATGAACAGGGAACCGCCGATTTCAGGAAATGGGGGGAATGGAGCGAGTATGACACCGTGAAAATCGACGAACGCCGTGTACGCGATCCGTCGTTCAGCCATGAATTTGACTTTTACCTTTACACGCAGTTCAAACTGCATGAGCAAATGACTGCGGCCCATGACGAAGCCCGCCGTCTCGGCGTCCTGTTGAAGGGGGACATCCCTATTGGCATCTGTCGCGACAGTGTGCCGGCCTGGGTCGACGGCAGGTTGTTCCACTTCGACGGTCAGGCCGGCGCGCCGCCTGATGACTTTGCCCGCGACGGCCAGAATTGGGGCTTCCCGACTTACGATTGGGATGCGATGGCCCATGAGGACTACGCTTGGTGGAAGGCGCGGCTCCGTCATATGGCCCGGTATTTCGACGCGTACCGAATCGACCATGTGCTCGGCTTTTTCCGCATTTGGGAGATACCGTCCAGCCAGGTCTATGGCTTATTGGGACATTTCCGTCCGGCGTTGCCCCTCAGTGTCGCCGAGATGGAAGAAGCGGGGTTCCGTTTCGACACGAAGATGACAGTCCCGCGTTTCTCGAAGCGGGAGCTTGACAAGCGCATCGGTGCCGAAGCTGCCGCGGCTTATTTCGTGGAAGATTCCGGTGCTTGGAGTCCGCGTCCGGGAGCCGACACACAGCGTGCTGTCATGGAGACAGTTGGTCCCGGACCGTTACGCGATGAACTGATGGCTTTGTTGGCGGATGTACTCTTTATTGAGGATAAAGAGCGTCGGGGCTTTTATCATCCTCGCGTGGCTGCCCAACTTACCTCGGCTTATGTGGGGCTCGACGCTAGTCAGCAGGCTGCTTTCAACCACCTTTATGACGATTTCTATTACGTGCGTCATAACGGCTTTTGGCGTGAAGAGGCGTTGAAGAAGTTGCCCCCGGTTGTCGGGAGTACGGCGATGCTGCCTTGCGCCGAAGACCTCGGTATGGTGCCTGCCTCGGTCAAAGGTGTGCTCGAACAGCTCGAGATTCTTTCCTTGGAGATTGAACGGATGCCCAAAGAGCCTTGGGTGAGGTTCGGCCGGTCTGAGAACAACCCCTATCTTTCCGTAGCCACTATCTCTACTCATGACATGCCCCCTCTACGCCTGTGGTGGCATGAGCAGCCCGACGCTGCGCAGGAATACTGGACTCGGATGCTCGGACAGGCTGGGACTGCACCGGAGTGGCCCAACGGTCCGACGTGCGAGGCCATCATTGTGCGTCACTTGGCTTGTCCGTCGATGTTGTGTCTGCTGGCTGTTCAGGATTGGCTGTCGATGGACGAGGCCTTGCGCAGTTCCTGTCCCGAGGAGGAGCAGATCAATAATCCGGCGAATGCCGCGCATTATTGGCGTTACCGTGTCCACCTCACCGTGGAGCAACTTGAATCTGCTGACAGCTTTAACCGTAAGGTGAGGAAACTTATCAAGGAGAGCGGGCGTTGAGTCTGCCGCGTGGATCGAGCTGACGGCCTGCTCCGGAATAGCAAAGCGGGTGTGTCTGGAACATCCAGACACACCCGCTGCTGTATCGACTGACGCCAGCTCCTTACTTCTTCCGGTCAACCATTTTGTGGAAAATTCTCCGGTCAAACTTTTGTTTGGCCGAAACGACTTTGAGCGCCTTGTATGCTCCGAGGCAGCGTTCGGCATCGTCGTATGATTTGTTTTCTTCTTCCGTACGCTGTTCGTTCAGGTCTTTGAGAGTGTCGAGCAGTTTTCCAGCTTCTTTGTCTGTCAGTTCCGCTTTACGCATGGCGCGCATACATTTTCTGATTTCCCAATTGATTTCACGTTGCCGTGCTTGCGACTTTTGGAACAGAGGGAAGAATCTTGCAGCTTCCAAGGGGGTGATGCCTGCTTCTTTGATAATGAAAGCTTCCTGTTCGCGTTGAAATTGTTGCGGAGAGAACACCCGCGCCATTGGTACACGCTTCGGGCGGTCGTCGGCATGCAATGGTCGGAGCGCAGGGAGCAGGCAGAGTGCGGCTGCAAACGTAAGGCGGAGCAGTGGGGTGGACATGGTCAGAAGTCTGTATAGAGGTAATCGTAGAAGTCGTAGTTGTCCAGCATGGCGTAGTTGTACACGTCGTCGACGTATTCGTCGTTGCTGTCATACTGGCTGGCAGCCATGGCAGGCGTGGACGGCACGGGCCGCGGGCTGTCTGCCGCGTTGTCAGACGGCCAGATCCATGCCACCGCTACGCACGCTACGGCTGCGGCTACGCCCGTGATGATTTTCAGTGTGCGCCGGAATGTGTGCGGGCGGAGTGGGGCGCTTTTTCCCCACTCGGGGCTTTCTGCCGGCGGAAGTTGGGCCATCACCCGTCTTTTCACCTCGTCGAGGTATCCCTCCGGGGGATTGAACGACGCGTTGAGCGCCGCCTTGTCTAACATACGGATGTCGAATGTTTTCTTCATGGCTTTCCTTACTCTTGGGGGTTGTATGTATCAGACTGTCACGAAGCCGGGAGGTTTAATCGTGTGAGTTGAAAAAGTCTTCGATTTTTTTAACAGCAAAGTGGTATGAGGCTTTCAGTGCGCCCACACTGGTGTGCAGCAGTTCGCTCATGTCTTCATACTTCATCTCGTCGAAGTATTTCAGGTTGAATACTATCCGTTGCTTGTCCGGTAATGAGGCTATGGCTGCTTTGAAGAGCCGGTTGGCCCGTTCGCTGTCGGCTGCGGTGAGGCCGCCGTCGGGGGGGGCTGCCGGCGGAGTGGCCAAGTCGTCGATGGGTACGGTGAGCTTGGCTTTCTGTAAAAACGTCAGGCATTCGTTGATGGCAATACGGTAGAGCCATGTGGACAACTTGGCGTCGCCTCGAAAGGAGTCGACGGCCAGCCATGCTTTCAAGAATGTGTTTTGAAGGATGTCGTCGGCGTCGTCGTGTGAAAGAACCATCCGACGGATTTGCAGGTAGAGTGTTTCCGAATATCGTCCGACCAGTTCCTCGAACGCCTCATGCCGTGTTGCCGAGTCACGCAACCGGCGGACGAGAGAGGCTTCGCTGTGGGTAAACATAAGCGTCGGTGCAGGCGTTCAGGCGCATGGGGTGCCACGGTCGGGCGTTTGGGACACGTGTTTCCTTATTTCCTTGCGATGAATGCGGGCTTAAAGGATAGAAACCTTGCGGGCGATTTTCCCAAGTTTGAGAATGTAACAACCCTTGCCGCAACTCAGGCTGACGGTCGTGTCGTTGCTGTCGATTTTGTAAGCAGCGATACGCACGCCCGTTATGTTATAGATTTCGAGTGTTTGTCCGGCCGCGTTCTGCACCCGGACGTTCGTTCCTTTGGCGGTGATGCGGATTGCGTTCAGGGAAGGAACCTCCTGGACCTCGGTGTCTGCCGAAGCCCAGAACTCCGCTGCGGAGACTGTGCCCGTTGTCAAGCATGCCCCCAAGGCGATGGCAATAGCCTTTAAGTATATATTTCTCATTTATGTTTACCCTTTGATGTTTTCCGCAAAGGTACATTTTTTATCGGAGACTGCCCAAGTTTTATTGTGTGAAATTCCAATTATTTTTTATTTTTTGACGGCTTTTTTTCTCGGGCTTGCTGCCTCTTCGGGTCGGGTGGTCGGAAATACAGGTCGCCTTTCCGGAAAAACGGGCCGGCTGACAGATTTTTCAGGATGGCTGGCAGGAAAGACTGTCGCTGCGACTGCCAGGATGGAAACGACGGCAAAGCCGGCGGATGAAAGAAAACGACTGAGGGGAAGATAATTTGAAGATTATTAAGACTTTGGCCGTTTGTTCTTTTCCGCAAATTGATTAAGTTTGCGCAGTCAAAGCTGAATACTATAAGCCAGATGAAAATTTCACCCCGACAATCCCTCATATTTTTCTTATCAGCGGCATTGGCTTGGCCTGTTTCATCCGAGGCCAGGCGCCGAGACAAGGCCAGCAAACGATACGATGTGGTTGAACTCGCACAGCGTGAGCCCGACCGGTTGGCTGAGAAGCCCGAGCGCCATATGATGGCGGCAGTGGTCAAGGCGCATCCCGGCGTTTCCAGCAGTTATGCCCATGTGAGCAAGGAAGGCATAGACGTGTCTCACTATCAAGGGCAAATCAACTGGGACGCCGTGGCGGGCGACGGAAAGATTTCCTACGCCTATCTGAAAGCCACTGAGGGCGCCACGTTGGTCGACGACACCTATGCCCGCAACCTCAGCGAAGCCAAGCGTGTCGGTCTGAAAGTGGGCAGCTACCACTTTTACCGCCCGAACACCGACTGGCGGAAACAGTTGGAGAACCTTTCGTCCGTAGTCAAACCCGGCGAACAAGACCTTCTGCCAATCATCGACATCGAACACCGGGGAAAAGGTTCCGAAGAAATGTTCCTGAAAAACCTCAGAGACTTTATCACGCAGGTCACAAAGATCTACGGCAAGAAGCCGTTACTCTATACGTTCCACAACTTCTATAACCGTCACTTGGCCGGCGAGTTCAAAGACTATAAGTGGATGATAGCGCGCTATCGCGACGACGAGCCCACTCTCGACGACGGCAAGGATTACGTGATCTGGCAGTATACCGCTTCGGGCCGCATCGCGGGGGTCGACGGTAACGTCGACCGCAGCCGCCTCATGGGAGAGTATGACTTGGGCGACATCTTGCTTCATCATTGAGGCAGCGGGCAATTGTCGGTAAGCCGCGGGTCACAGAGAGAGGGGACAGGCAAAAGTCTGTCCCCTCTCTCTGTGACCCGCGGCCGGCGCCGGCGATCCGTGTCGCCCCTTCCGGCCTGTGGCTTATTGCAGTGTACCGGCTTCTGCGGCCTGAATCATTTCCGGGCTGGCGTAGAGGTAAACCTCAACGCGGCGGTTCTGCTGCTGGCCTTCCTTGGTGGCGTTCGATGCGACGGGGTTGGCTTCGCCCAAGCCCTCGACCGACGTAATCTGCGCAGCCTGCACGCCGCAGCTCAGCAGGTAGCTCTGCACGCTTTGTGCCCGCACTTGCGACAGGTCGAGGTTTTTTTGTTGGCTCTCGGCGGCTGTCGAGTTTTTCCATCCCTGATTGTCCGTATAACCCTTGATGGCGACGTCCATGTCAGTGTTCTGGTTGAGCACGCTCGTAGCGAACTTGCTCAGCGAAGCCTTGGCCGACGTGCTCAGCGTGGCATCGCCCGTGGCAAAGAGAATGCCAGAATCAAACGTCACTTTGACAGCTTGCAGGCCATTGTTGTCCGTCACGGTTTCCACCTGTGCGTTTTCGACTGCTTCGGCTGCTGCTTTGGCTTTGTCCATTCTACGGCCGATGAGTGCACCGGCACCCGCGCCGACCGCTGCGCCGACTGCCGCACCGATGCCTGCGCCTTTTCCTTTTCCGATAAGACCGCCCACGAGGGCACCTACGCCTGTTCCGGTTCCGGCACCGATGAGGCTGCCTTTGCCCGTGTTGTTCATCCCGCAACCGCTCAGCAGCAATGCGCCGCAGAGCGTGTAGATTGACAAGTTAAGTTTCTTCATATTTTATGAGTTTGAAGCAAAATTGCGTGGCAAATGTACGATTAAACTTTGGGTTGGCGAATTTTTTAGCGGCCGATTACGTGCGAAAAGTGAATATCTGGTAAATTCGGTTTAGCCGCCCGGCTTTCAAGCCGGCATCGGCCACAGACGTGTGAGGACATTTGTCGAAACTGTCCGGTAGTTTGAAGTTTTTTGTAACTTTGCAGCGGAAATAAAGCACAGATGAACAACAACGAATCGAACCGACGTGCGCTCCTCGGGATGTCGCTGCCGGAATTGCTCGCAGTGACAATCCGTCTCGGCCTGCCGAAATTCGCGGCCGGGCAGATTGCCCGTTGGCTCTATGTCAACCATGCGGATTCAATTGAGCAGATGACGAATCTCCCGAAAACGGCCCGCTGGCGTTTGTCCGAAGAATATGAAATCGGCAACAGCGCGCCAGTTGACGCGCAGCGTTCGACAGACGGAACGGTCAAGTATCTTTTCCGCACCAAGGCGGGCGATTATATTGAGAGCGTCTACATCCCCGACGGCGAGCGGGGCACGTTGTGCGTCTCGTCGCAGGTAGGATGCAAGATGGGGTGTACGTTCTGCATGACGGGACGCCAAGGCTATTCGGCCCAATTGACTGTTTCGGACATCCTGAACCAGATTTATTCGCTCCCCGAGCGCGACCGGCTGACCAATGTGGTCTTTATGGGACAGGGTGAGCCCTTTGACAACACGGATAACGTGCTTGCAAGCTTGCGGGTGCTGACGTCGGACTGGGGATTCGGTTGGAGCCCGAAACGTATCACGGTTTCCACCGTGGGTGTTACGGCAGGCCTGAAGCGTTTTCTCGACAACAGTCGTTGCCATTTGGCCATCAGCCTCCATTCGCCCGACCCTCAGCAACGTGCCGCACTGATGCCGATTGAGCGGGCCTACCCGATCGAAAAGACCATCGCGCTGCTCCGTACCTACGATTTCTGCCGCCGTACACCGTCTCGCCCTGCCGAGGGTACACACCAGCGGCGCCTGTCGTTCGAATATATCGTTTTCGGCGGAGTCAACGACACGTTGGACCATGCTGACGCCCTCTTGCGTCTGCTGCACGGCCTTGACTGTCGCGTCAACCTCATCCGCTTTCATTCTATTCCGGCGACCTCGCTTCACGGCGCGTCGGAAGAGACAATGCTCCGTCTGCGTGATTATCTTACGAGCCATGGCGTTTTCACAACCATACGTGCCTCGCGTGGCCAGGACATCTATGCGGCTTGCGGCCTTCTCTCGACGGCCAAACAGCAAGCCGGCATTATTAAATAATTAAGGCATCAACGAAATACGATCAGTATGGAAAGACATAAAGTGAGAGTGGGCATCACCCACGGCGATATTAACGGAATCGGGTACGAAGTCATCTTCAAGGCTTTCGCCGAACCTGGAATGCTGGACGTTTGTACGCCGGTCATTTATGGTTCGCCGAAAGCGGCGGCTTACCATCGCAAAGCAATCGACAGCCAAGTTGCCTTCACCACCGTTGCCTCTGCCGAGGACATCGCCGAGGGACGCCTGAACATGGTAGAATGCTATCCGGAGGAAGTAAAGATAGACTTCGGCCAGCCTACGCCTGAAAGCGGCCGGGCCGCTTTCCTGGCGCTCGAACGTGCGGTGGAGGACTACAAGGCAGGCCTGATAGACGCTGTTGTCACAGCTCCGATCAACAAGAAGAGCATCCAAAGCGCCGACTTCCACTTTCCCGGACACACGGAATACTTTGAAGACCGTGTGGGAGGAGGTTCAAAAGCCTTGATGGTGCTGGCAAACAGTCAGATGCGTGTGGCGTTGGCCACAACGCACCTTCCGCTCTCGCAAGTGGCTCAAGCAATCACGCCGGAACTCCTGTTGGAGAAGTTGAGGCTGTTCCAACAGTCATTGAGGGTGGATTTCCGTATATCAATACCCCGGATTGCCGTCCTGTCGCTTAACCCGCACGCCGGCGACGGCGGTCTGCTGGGGATGGAAGAGGCAGAGAAAATCACGCCGGCAATCCAGCAAGCCAACAGTGAGGGCATCCATGCATTCGGACCCTATGCCGCCGATGGCTTTTTCGGTGCGGGGATGTACCATCATTTTGACGGCATACTTGCCATGTACCACGACCAAGGCCTTGCGCCGTTCAAGGCGCTTTCGATGAGCGACGGCGTGAACATCACCGCCGGCTTGCCTTTGGTGCGCACGTCGCCCGACCACGGGACTGCCTATGACGTGGCTGGCAAAGGCACTGCTGATCCAAGCTCGTTCCGTCAGGCGGTTTATGCAGCCGTCGACATTTGGTATGCCCGACGTTTCGACGCAGAAGCCCATGCCAATCCGCTACGTCGTCAGCATAACAACGACCGCCACGACGACTCTGAACCTAAGAAACGCAGTCAAGAGAATCCAGAATGAAGTTTGCAGTCATAGCCGCAGGCGAGGGTTCACGCCTGAACCAGGAAGGAGTGACTCTGCCAAAGCCTTTGGTGCGCCTGAACGGCGAGCCGATGATCGACCGCTTGCTGCGCATCTTCGCAGAAAACGACGCCGAAGAAGTGGACGTCGTAGTCAATGATCTTCATCCCGAAGTGGCGCAACACCTTGCCGTTCTGAAAAAGCAAGGGTGGGGTGAGCGCTTGCGTGTCGTGGTGCGCACCACGCCGAGTTCCCTGCACAGTTTTTATGCACTTTCGCCGCATCTCGCGGATGCTCCTTTCTGCCTGACAACCGTAGACACTATTTTCCGCGAGGATGATTTTGCCGCTTATCTCAACACGTTCCGCGAGTCAGACGCACAAGGAATGATGGCCGTCACGGACTTTGTGGACGACGAGAAGCCCCTTTACGTCGGCACGGACAATGAGATGAACATCACAGGCTTTTTCGACGAGCCTTCGGGCTGCCGCTACATTTCCGGCGGTATCTATTGTCTTCATCCGGAGGCGCTTGACGTACTTCAACGCTGCATGGACAGGCATATTCACAGGATGCGCAATTTCCAGCGCCAGCTTGTAGCCGATGGGTTGCGCCTCCGCGCATGCCCCTTCTCCAAGATTTTGGACGTCGACCATGCCAGCGACATCGTGGCGGCCGAAAAATTCCTTAGGTATGCCGAATAAACAGCGGATCGTAGGTATTCGTCGCGCGCAACGCTTTTCGCCGAATTCAGTGGACCGTGATGCGGCAATCTGCCAAGCCGTGGCGGATTGTCTGGAGCGCCAGGGGTGTGAAGTGTCGCTTTATGCCGAAGAGTCTTTCATTCCCAGTCTTGCACAGGGAGCAGCGGCCGTGTTCAGCATGGCCCGAGGCGTGGAAACAGTCGCAGTTTTAGAAAAACTCAACGCACCGGTCGTAAATCCTGTGGCTGGACTCAGGAACGCCCGTCGCAGCGACATGACGCGCCTCTTCGCCAGTGCTGGGATCCCGATGCCACGCAGTTGGATGGTGCGTACTGACGACGCGTTGCCCGACGTCGACTGTCCGTGTTGGTTGAAGCGGGCGGACGAGTGCGCACAGGCCAGCGAGGACGTTGTTTATGCCTCAGGACGCGACGAACTGGCCGACGCCGTGCGCCGCTTCGCCGAACGAGGCTTGCGCGAGGCCGTCGTTTGCGAACATCTCCCTGGCGATTTGGTCAAGTTCTATGGTGTGAAAGGCACGGGCTTCTTTGAGTATTATTATCCTACTGCCGGCGACGGTTTCAGCAAGTTCGGCTTGGAGCGTCACAACGGTGCTGCCCGCTTCTACGCTTTCGATAGTGCCGCCCTTTCCGCTACGGCCGACCGGGCCGCCAGCCTGCTCGACTTGCCTGTCTATGGAGGCGACTGTATCGTCGGCGCCGACGGCGGAGTCCGTCTCATCGATTTCAACGACTGGCCCAGCTTCTCACGATGTTGCGGCCGCGCGGCTGAGGCAATAGCCTCGGTCGTCATAAAAGCCATAGAGTCAAATCAAAAACAGCTATGAGCCAAACTAAAACTACGCTTGAAGCCACATTCAAGTCACAAGACACCGAAGAGTGGCTTGACATTCATTTCACTCGCCCACTCGGGTTGTGGTGGGCAAAGTTCTTCAATTATTTTGGAGTCCATCCGAACGTCGTTACCGTCCTGTCCATCATTCTTGGCATGGCGGCCGGCGTGATGTTCTATTATCCCGACATGACCCACACCGTATTCGGTATCATCCTGTTGGTATGGGCCAACCTTTATGACAGTGCGGATGGGCAGCTGGCCCGTATGACAGGAAAGAAGACCCTCCTTGGTCGAGTGCTCGACGGTTTTGCTGGCGACGCCTGGTTCTTCACCATTTATTTCTGCATCTGCCTTCGTCTGACGCCGGAGTGGGGTGTGGCCATTTGGGCGATAGCCGCGTTGTCCGGCTTTGTTTTCCATGCGTCGCAATGCCAGTTGGCGGATTATTACAGAAACATTCATCTTTATTTTCTCAAAGGCCGTCAAGGCAGCGAGCTCGACAGCTATGCCAAGGTACGCAGCGATTACCATGCCCTAAGCTGGCGAAAAGACTGGTTCCACAAGACTTACCTCTATTTCTATGGCAATTACACCCGGGCGCAGGAACGGCAGACCCCGATGTTTCAACGCTTCTATGCCGCAGTGCGCAAGCGTTTCGGAGATAACCTTCCGCAGGCACTGCGCGATGATTTCCGTCGCGGCAGCCTGCCCCTGATGAAGTATGCCAACATCCTGACGTTCAATACGAGGGCTATTGTCCTTTACGTCGTTCTCCTTGTCGGACAGCCATGGCTGTATTTCGTTTTCGAGATAACGGTGATGACCATCATTTACTTATATATGCGTTCGCGTCACGAACGCCTTTGTTTCAAGCTCTTCAAGCGTTTGAACCAGTATGAACCCGAAGCTGCGTAATTTCTTTTTGGCGTTTGGCATCGTTGCCATCGTCGTCATGCTCTGTACGTTCGACGTGGACTACGCCGAACTTGTCGATAAGCTCAAACGGGCCGGAGCGTGGTTTCCTGCGATTGTGGGCATTTGGGCCGTAGTGTATTTCTTCAACGCTTGGGCGTTTCAGATTATCGTGAACAACGGCGCGCGCGATGGCCGCCGCCTTTCGTTTGCCCGGGCTTACAAGTTGACCGTGTCGGGTTTTGCGTTCAGCTATACGACGCCTTTCGGCTTCGGCGGGGGGCCTTATCGCGTGCTGGAACTGAATGCGCTTGTCGGGACAAGCCGTGCGGCATCTTCTGTCGTGCTTTATTCGATGATGCACATACTGTCGCATATTTGCCTTTGGGCGTCGTCGGTCGTGCTCTTTATTTGCATTCACACTGTCGATGCTGGGCTTTGGGTACTCTTTGCTTTGTTTGCTGCGGTTTGTGCGGTGCTCGTTTATTTCTTTTATGTAGGATATCGCAACGGTATGGTCGTCAAATTGTTTCGCCTGCTGACACATATCCCCCTGTTGAAACGATGGTCGGTCCGGCTCTATGAGAAGAACGCCGACACGTTCGAGCAGATTGACAGCCAGATTGCCGATCTCCACAGCCGCGGCCGAAGGTTTTACAGTGCCTTGTTCTTTGAATACGTCGCCCGCGTGGTCAACGCGTTGGAGTATTACTTTATCCTGAACGCCATGTCGCTCGATGTGAGCTTCTTCGACTGTGTCCTGGTACTGGCTTTTTCGTCGCTGTTCAGCAACATGCTTTTTTTCTTGCCTATGCAGCTCGGCGCGCGTGAAGGAGGGCTTGCCATTATCGTCAACCGGCTCGCCATTCCCGGTGTGTTCGGACTTTACGCCAGTTTCTTTACCCGCATTCGCGAACTGGTGTGGATTGTGATAGGCGTCTCACTTGTCAAAGTCGGTAACAAGAATTTAACGAAGGAAATATGCAGTTCGGAGAAATAAAGTCGCTCATTTTTGATTACGGCGGCACGCTCGACACAAACGCCCGTCATTGGGCACGGGTGCTTTGGGAGGGATATGTCAAGGCTGGAATCCCGGTTTCGGAGGCTGGTTTCCGTGAGGCTTACGTGCATGGCGAGCGGACGCTCGCGCGGCAGCGCATCATTATGCCCCAAGATGATTTCCGCGTCGTATTGATGAAAAAAGTGGACATAGAGACACGCTTCCTGGTTGATGAAGGAAGATGGGGTGCGGACGACGGCGAGCGGAAACGCCTGTCTGACGCGGTAGCCGACTACTGTTATGAGTATGCCCGCCGCACGGTGGCGCATTCGCGTGAAGTGCTTGAGCGTCTCCGGCCATATTATGGAATGGTGCTCGTCTCTAACTTTTACGGCAATATCGGAACAATCCTGCGTGATTTCCGTCTTGATTGTTTTGCTCACGTCATCGAGTCGGCCGTGGTCGGTGTGCGCAAGCCCGATCCAGCCATCTATCGGCTCGGTGTCGATGCTACGGGTTGCCTGCCCGGCGAGGTGCTTGTTGTCGGCGACTCTTACGACAAGGACGTCGTACCGGCCCACACTGTCGGTTGTGCCACGGCGTGGTTGAAAGGGGAGGGATGGACTGCGGATGAGCCTGACGGCAGCCTGGCCGACTGCATCATCACGGACCTGTCGGACCTGTTGAAATACCTGAACCATGACTGAGAGACGAGGCACACCGCTTGTCGGCAACCGGTTCCTGTGGCCGTTTGTGCTCATCACTTCCTTGTTCTTCGTCTGGGGCATGGCGCGCGCCATCTTGGACGTCCTCAACAAACATGTGCAGGAAACCTTGTTGGTGAGCAAGGGGGAGTCGGCCTTGTTGCAGGTCACGGTCTATGGGGCTTACTTCCTGATGGCCCTTCCTGCCGGATGGTTCATTCGCAACCGCGGGACGCGTACCGGTGTCGTCGTGGGACTTCTGCTTTTTGCTGCGGGCGCTTTTCTTTTCGTTCCCTCAGGGTGGGGCAGCACGTTTTATGGTTTGCTCCTTCCCCTGTTTGTCATTGGTTGCGGGCTGGTGATGCTTGAAGTGGCAGCCAACCCATATGCTGCCGCTTTGGGCGATCCGCTCACTGCCGCAGGCCGCCTCAACCGGGCGCAGTCGTTTAACGGACTAGGGTCGATTGTCGGCGCATTGGCTGGCGGCCTGTTCTTTTTTACAGACACGGCGGACTCCGCATCGCGCAATGTGGCGGTTCCCTATGTCGTATTGGGCGTGTTCGTCCTGCTGGTGGCGTTGTGTTTCGTCAGGTTGCGTTTGCCCGAAGTCGTGGTTGAGTCTGACCACAGTATGCATGATGGCTGCGGGGAACGTATCGCGCCGGCGTTCTACTTCGGCCTGTTCGCCCTTTTCTGTTATGAAGTCTCCGAGATAACGATTAATACCTTTTTTATCAATTTTGTGAGTGACTCGGGCTACGTTTCGCCTTTTCATGCGTCGTTGTTGCTCTCTTTCGGTGGCTTAGGCTTGTTCATGGCAGGGCGGTTTGCGGGCAGCGCGCTTATGCGGCGCGTGGCGTCAGAGCGCCTGTTGGCCATTTGTGCCGTGGGTGCACTGGTGTGCATGGCTTGTGTCATGGCAGGGAACGGATGGCTGTCTGTTGGAGCACTGATAGCATGTTATGTGTTCGAGAGCATCATGTTCCCTACGGTGTTCGCCCTTTCGCTGGGTTATGCTGGCGAGCGCCGCGCCATGGCCTCGTCGCTGCTGATGCTGAGCGTGGTGGGCGGTGCGGTCGGTCCTCTCCTTACGGGGCATCTTGCCGACGCTTTCGGGCTCACAACCGCGTTTGCCGTGCCGATGGTGGGCTTTGCAGTCGTGCTGTTCTTCGCCATGTTCAGCCTCGAACGGGGACGATAGCCATCCCGGCTATCCTGTCGCACTGACAGGATTTCCTGCAAGCCTTTCCGTGATTCCTGTCAGCCGTCCCGTATTCCCGGGCAGCGCGGACAAGGAGAGGGGAAATGTGTCGGGAATGATGGCAAAACGGAAAATAAAGCGTAACTTTGTCGCGATATATCCTTGTTAAACGACCAGAATGCCCCGGCCGTTGACCATGGGGACAGACATAACAATAGACCTTATGAATAGAATTATAGCCAAAGAGAGGTTTTCGGAAAAAGTGTTTAAGCTTGTCGTCGAGGCTCCGCTCATTGCGAAAGCCCGCCGTGCAGGCCATTTCGTCATTGTCCGCGTCGGAGAGCACGGCGAGCGTATACCGCTCACCATTGCCGAGGCAGACCCCGAGCGTGGCACCATCACGCTTGTCGTGCAGGAAGTAGGACTGTCGTCGACGCGTCTTTGTGAGATGAACGTCGGCGACGAACTGGCCGACGTGGTCGGTCCGCTGGGCAAGGCTACCCATATCGAAAACTTCGGCACCGTAGTCTGCGCCGGTGGCGGCGTAGGCATCGCACCGATGCTCCCTATTGTCCAGGCTTTGAAAGCTGCGGGCAACCGTGTCATTAGTGTCTTGGCCGGCCGTACCAAGGAACTCGTCATCCTTGAAGACGAGATGCGCCGTTCGTCCGACGAAGTCATCGTCATGACAGACGACGGAAGCTATGGCAGGAAGGGCTTGGTGACGGAAGGAGTGGAGAGCGTCATCATCCGGGAGCACGTGGACAAATGTTTTGCCATAGGCCCGGCCATCATGATGAAGTTCGTGTGCCTGTTGACAAAGAAATACGGAATTCCGACCGATGTCTCGCTGAATACTATCATGGTCGACGGAACGGGCATGTGCGGCGCTTGCCGCATCACAGTGGGCGGGCAGACGAAGTTTGTCTGTGTAGACGGCCCTGAGTTCGACGGCCATCAGGTCGACTTCGACGAGATGTTGAAGCGCATGGGCGCCTTTAAGGGCGAGGAGCGCGAAGAGATGCACAAGCTGCACCATTGCGAAGCCGGGGAGCCGTCCGGACGAGACGCTGACTGGCGGGTAAACCTGCGCAAGGCTATGAAACCTAAGGAACGCATGGCCATTGAACGCTGCGAGATGCGCGAGTTACCGCCGGCCTACCGGGCGCGTAGCCTGAAAGAAGAAGTGAACCGTGGACTGACCATGGCACAGGCACAGCGGGAGGCCCGGCGTTGTCTGGACTGTGCGAACCCGGGATGCGTCGAAGGATGCCCTGTGAGCATCGATATCCCGCGTTTCATCAAGAATATCGAGCGGGGCGAGTTCGGCGAGGCCGCCGCCACGCTTAAAGAGACCAGCGCACTGCCCGCTGTGTGCGGACGTGTCTGTCCGCAGGAGAAGCAATGCGAGGCGCACTGCATCCACCTGAAAACGGGCGGAAAGGCTGTGGCCATCGGCTATCTTGAACGCTTCGCCGCCGATTACGACCGCGAGCATGGCGAACATGCGGCATCCGTCAAAGCCCCGGCCAATGGTCACAAAGTGGCCGTCGTAGGGTCCGGACCGGCCGGACTTTCGTTCGCCGGAGATATGGCGAAGCGCGGTTATGACGTGATGGTCTTCGAGGCCTTGCACGAAATCGGCGGTGTCTTGAAGTATGGCATCCCCGAGTTCCGTTTGCCTAACCGTATCGTCGATTTTGAGATTGATAACCTGAGACAACTCGGAGTCCGTTTTGTGAAAGACTGTATCATCGGGAAGACACTGACAATCGCCGAGCTGGAAGACGCCGGCTTCGAAGGTATCTTCGTGGCCTCTGGTGCCGGACTTCCGAACTTCATGGGGATTCCCGGGGAGAACGCCATAAACATCATGTCGTCGAATGAGTATCTTACGCGCATCAACCTGATGGACGCATCGAATCCTGACAGCGACACGCCGGTGACGTTCGGAAAGCATGTGGCCGTCGTGGGCGGAGGGAATACGGCGATGGACTCCGTCCGCACTGCTTTGCGTCTGGGTGCTGAAACAGCCACAATCATCTATCGCCGTTCAGAAGCTGAGATGCCGGCACGCATCGAAGAGGTGAAGCACGCCAAGGAAGAAGGGGTCAGGTTCATGACGCTCCACAATCCTGTCGAGTATATCGCTGACGAGCAAGGCCGCGTCAAGCAGGTCGTCTTGCAAAAGATGGAGCTTGGCGAGCCCGACGCGTCGGGCCGCCGCCGTCCCGTGCCTGTCGAGGGCGCGACCGTGACGATGGATGTGGACCTCGTGGTGGTCAGCGTGGGCGTTTCGCCCAACCCGATCCTTCCCCGCTCGGTGGAAGGGCTCGAACTGGGACGCAAGGGAACCATCGCAGTCGACGAGAACATGCAATCGTCGCACAAGATGTTGTTTGCGGGCGGTGACATCGTGCGCGGAGGTGCTACGGTCATCCTCGCCATGGGCGACGGCCGCCGCGCGGCGGCCGCTATGGACGCGCAACTGAGCGCAAAGGAATAAACACGCACGGCGATGAGAGGAATTTATACCCTGTTGCTACTCGTTTGCTCCAATGTGTTCATGACGGTCGCATGGTACGGGCATCTCAAAATGCAGCAAGTGGGAATCAGTAAGAACTGGCCTTTATACTTGGTCATACTCTTCTCGTGGAGCATAGCTTTGCTGGAATATGCCTGTCAGGTGCCAGCGAACCGCATAGGTTTTATCGATAATGGCGGACCTTTCACGCTCATGCAGCTGAAAGTTATCCAAGAAGTCATTTCGCTGATCGTGTTTACAATCTTGGCGACCTTGATGTTCCGCGGTGAGGCGCTTCATTGGAATCACCTTGCAGCTTTTGCATGCCTTGTCGCTGCGGTTTACTTTGTATTTATGGAATGACGGCTCACAAGCTGACAGACGACTATCGGCTTGAACAGCGCGTCCGTCGCGCTGTTCAAGCCGGACTCAAAGAGTTTTCGCTCATCGAACCTGGCGACCGCGTCCTCGTAGGACTATCCGGAGGCAAGGATTCGATGGCTTTGCTCGAATTGCTTGGCGGACTCGCCCGCCGTCGGGACGGAGCTTTTCGCGTGGAAGCCCTGCATGTGAGGATGGGAAACGTCGATTACAGGACCGATGTGGGCTACCTGGCAAAATTCGCAGCCGACTGCGGTTGCGGGTTTTACCTGCGTGAAATCTCATTCGAAGCAGACCGCAATGAAAGGCGCAGTCCTTGTTTCCTCTGTTCCTGGAACCGGCGGAAGCAGCTCTTTGAGATGGCGCAAGAATTAGGCTGTACGAAAATCGCCCTCGGCCATCATCGTGACGACATCCTGCGGACGGCATTGATGAACCTGACGTTCGCGGGGGCGTTCGCTACGATGCCTGTAAAAATCAGAATGCGGAAATTCCCTGTCACTATCATCAGACCGTTGTGTCGCGTTGATGAGGCGGACCTGCGCCGTTGGGCCGAAATCCATGGTTATCAGCCGTTGGTCAAGACCTGCCCTCACGACGGAGAAGGCAACCGCCGGTCGATCGAGAGCGTCGTCGACGCCATGCAACGGTTGTGCCCTGAAGCTCGGTACAGCCTTTGGCATGCTTTGGAGAAGGACGGAAAACTCGTCGAGTTATAGCTTTTTAAGCTTGTCTATGAACGATTTGTTGAGCGCTTTGAGATTGTCGCTGTTTAGCCTGAGCTCTTGTTGGATCGTAGCGAGCCCGGTGAAGTAGTCGGCGAAGATTTGGCGCATACCTTCTTTGTGCGTGTGCGCTTCGGGATTGACAACGACGTTAAAGCTTTTCTTGACGATTTCGACTTCTATGGTCTTTCCTGTCGTCATAGGCTCGCCGTCACAGTGGGCAGCACCTTCTGTCTGTCGGGTTATGATGACTTTCTTGGTGCGGAAAGTCTTGATATGGCTGTTGTGGTCGATGGTCCTGTTGAAGAGCTGGATGGCAATCTGAGGCGCCTCGATGGCGTTGAACGGCTCCATGACGGTCACGTCCATAAGTCCGTCTTTCATGGAGGCATTAGGGGCTATGTAGGCGTTGTTCCCGTATTGCGAGGCGTTGGCGCAGGCGATGAGGAATGCCTCGTTCTTGAACGTACCTTCGTCGTCTTCGATCGTGTAAGTCTCCGGCTTGTAACGGAGTCCTTCGCGCAGCGTGTTTTCGATATAAGTGAGAAAACCGCGCTTCTTTGCTGTCGCGAATTTCGTACTGATGAAAGCGTCAAAACCGACGCCGCATGTGCAGAAGAAGGGCCGGCCGTTGATAGTTCCGTAATCCAGACAGTGAATCGTTGCCTGGTTGATGATGTGCATGGCTTTCCGTGTTTCGAGCGGAATCTGGAGATGGCGGGCCAGCCCGTTGCCGGAGCCGCACGGTATGACTCCAAGCGCGGTTGGCGTATGGACAATGGAGCGTGCTACTTCGTTCACTGTCCCGTCACCGCCGACGGCCACTACAATATCGACGCCTTTGGCCGCCGCGCCGCTGGCCAATTCGGCCGCATGACCGGCATATTCGGTCTGGACGATGGCATAATCGAATGCCCCTTTGTCAATGAGGCTCTCAATGTCGTGCGTGATGTTGCCTTTTCCCGTGGTTCCGGAGACAGGATTGACAATGAAAAGTACATTCTTCTTCATGAGTGGATGCAAAAATAGCATTTTTTGGCGGTGTTCCTCACAATATGGATGTAAAAATAAGTTTCACGGAAAAAGATTGAGGGCAAAGAGGGCCGCTTTCTGTAATTTGCGTATCTTTGCAAAGTTTTACAGACGAAACAACTTAGCCAATCAGAAGGTGATCAACTTTCTCGTTTAATTATTATGGGAATTCTACAAGATAGACTGTCGAAGTATACTTTGCCCCAACAATATATGGAGCAGGGCGTGTACCCCTATTTCAGGGAGATTGAAGGCAAGCAAGGTACGGAAGTAGACATGGGCGGGCATCGCGTGCTGATGTTCGGTTCTAACGCTTACACAGGCCTGACCGGAGACGAGCGTGTGATAGAAGCCGGCATTCGTGCCATGCGGAAATATGGTTCTGGCTGTGCAGGCTCGCGTTTTCTCAACGGGACGCTCGATTTGCACGTACAACTTGAAAAGGAGCTCGCCGAATTTGTCGGAAAAGACGAGGCTTTGTGCTTTTCCACTGGCTTTACGGTGAACTCGGGTGTTATAGCCTGCCTGACCGGACGCGAGGACTACATTATCTGTGACGACCGCGACCACGCTTCGATTGTCGACGGACGCCGCCTGTCATTCTCCACGAGCTTGAAGTACAAGCACAATGACATGGAAGACCTTGAACGGCAGCTTCAAAAGTGTAATCCGGATTCGGTGAAGCTCATCGTGGTCGACGGGGTATTCTCTATGGAAGGCGACTTGGCCAACCTGCCTGAAATCATCCGCCTCAAGCATAAATACAACGCCACCGTGATGGTCGACGAAGCGCATGGCATCGGCGTATTCGGCCGAGACGGCCGTGGAGTGTGTGACTACTTCGGGCTGACTGACGAGGTCGACATCATCATGGGCACGTTCAGCAAGTCGCTGGCATCGATTGGCGGTTTCGTGGCGGCAGACAAGTGCATCATCAACTGGCTTCGCCACAATGCCCGTACCTACATATTCAGTGCATCGGACACCCCGGCAGCCACAGCAGCCGCCATGGAGGCCCTGCATATCATTCAAAGCGAACCGGAGCGCATCAAGGCATTGTGGGAAGTGACCAACTACGCCTTAGACCGCTTCCGCGAAAATGGCTTTGAGATTGGCGACACACAGTCACCCATCATCCCGCTCTATGTCAGGGACACCGACAAGACTTTCCTGGTGACAAAACTGGCTTTCGAAGAGGGCGTGTTTATCAATCCTGTGATACCGCCTGCATGCGCCCCGCAAGACACCTTGGTGCGCTTTGCCCTGATGGCCACACATACGAAAGAACAGGTAGACCTGGCTGTTGAAAAGCTGGTCAAGGTGTTCCGAGAATTGGAAATTCTGAAATAAGAAACAGATACTGCAACAGAAATTGCGAAACGGCTGACAGAAAATACAGTCGCTGCGACAGGAAAAACGGTCTGGGCGACCGTTCAATCAGATCCTCAGACAGGAAGAGCAGTAAGTAAAGAAAAAGGAGGCGTGCGGCAGAAGGGGGAGAGCCCGACTGCCGCACGTCTCCTTTTCCCGCTCATGACACGGGCCGACGGCCGTACAGCGTGTAAAAAAACAGGAAAAAATTTTTTGTCACTTTGGTGACGGTTAAAGGATAATATGTAGCCGTTTTTGGTTTATCTGACAGTCAAAATATAAGCACTTTTTCAAAAGGAAGGACAAGCTGTGGTGTTGCGAATCATTCTTTTCCTCGTTTTATTACGTATTTTAATAAAAAAGTGTTGTACGACATACTTTATAATTTGGCTGATAGGATGAAAAAGTACACCTTTGCAGCAGTTATCCTAAAAACAATCTTTTTACCTTAAAGAGCTAATACCTATTGGAATACCGGGCGGGATTCGTTGCGAAACGGATTCCGCTTTAATTTGCCTGCTCTACGACCGTGGTGAAGGTCCTCCTTTCCACGTCGGTAACTCCCGCTTTTGTGGCCAGTTGTCACGCGAAGTCGGGTTGTGGCTCAGCCGAGCTGGCAGAAAAGCAAGTTTTTCCTTGCCTTGGCTCCCGCCTTTGCTTATCTTTGCCGCACGAAAACCAATTACCCACTTACATCTATCACACATGGCAACAGCAGACGACAAAAAAGTCATCTTTTCGATGGTCGGAGTGAGCAAGAACATCCGTCAGACTGGCAAGCAGGTCTTAAAGAATATCTATCTCTCTTTCTTTTACGGTGCGAAAATCGGCATCATCGGCTTGAACGGCTCGGGTAAGTCTACGTTGATGAAAATCATCGCCGGATTGGACAAAGACTATCAGGGCGAAGTCGTATTCGCTCCAGGATACAGCGTAGGCTATCTTCCGCAGGAGCCGCAGCTCGATGAAACAAAGACAGTCCGTGAGATTGTCCAGGAGGGTGTGCAACCCATCATCGACGCCCTTGCCGAGTATGAAGAAATCAACCAGAAGTTCGGCCTTCCGGAGTATTACGAAAACGAGGATAGGATGAATGAACTTTTCGCCCGGCAAGGCGAATTGCAGGATGTGCTCGACGCAAATGACGCATGGACACTCGACAGCCGCCTTGACCGTGCCATGGCAGCCTTGCGATGTCCGCCGGCCGACCAGCCGGCAACCCATCTCTCCGGGGGTGAACGCCGACGTGTGGCACTCTGTCGCCTGTTGTTGCAGGAGCCCGACGTGCTCCTCCTTGACGAGCCCACGAACCACCTTGACGCCGAAAGCATAGATTGGCTCGAACAGCATCTGAACCAATACCCCGGCACGGTCATCGCCGTCACTCACGACCGCTACTTCCTCGACGACGTGGCCGGCTGGATCCTCGAACTCGACCGCGGTGAAGGTATTCCTTGGCAGGGAAACTACTCTTCGTGGCTCGAACAGAAGACCCGCCGAATGGAGATGGAGGAGAAGGTGGCCAGCAAACGCCGCAAGACACTTGAACGAGAGCTCGAATGGGTGCGCATGGCCCCGAAGGCACGCCAGGCCAAAGGAAAAGCCCGCCTCAACGCTTACGACCGTTTGCTCAACGAGGACCAGAAAGACAAGGAACAGCGCGTTGAGATCTTTATCCCTAACGGACCGCGTCTCGGGAGCAAGGTGATCGAAGCTTGCCACGTCGCGAAGGCTTTTGGCGACAAGGTGCTGTTCAACGACCTCAACTTCATGCTTCCACCGGGTGGTATCATCGGTGTCATCGGTCCTAACGGTGCGGGAAAGACAACTTTGTTCCGACTGATCATGGGGCTTGAAGTGCCCGATGCCGGTACGTTTGAAGTCGGTGAAACCGTTCAGCTGGCTTACGTCGACCAGCAACATAAAGACATCGACCCTGAAAAGACAGTCTACGAAGTTGTCAGTCAGGGTAATGAGACCATGCGTCTTGGCGGACGCGACGTCAATGCCCGCGCCTACCTGAGCCGTTTCAACTTTTCAGGCGCAGATCAAGAGAAAAAGTGCGGCGTGTTGTCCGGCGGCGAACGCAATCGACTCCATCTGGCCATGGCTTTGAAGCAAGAGGGAAACGTGCTTCTCCTTGACGAACCTACGAACGACATCGACGTCAACACGCTGCGCGCCCTCGAAGAGGGACTCGACGAGTTCGCCGGATGTGCCGTTGTCATCAGTCACGACCGTTGGTTCCTCGACCGCGTGTGCACTCATATCCTTGCCTTTGAAGGCGATGGCAACGTCTTCTATTTTGAAGGCAGTTACAGTGATTATGAAGCGAACAAGGTGAAGCGTCTCGGCCTTGAAGAACCGAAGCGGATCCGCTATCGCGGGCTTGGCGACTGACACCGGTTCCGGCATCGTCGCTATCCATCTTGGAATATGGATACACCGTTTCTTGATTGAGCAAGGACAATGAAACAGAATGATTGGAAAGAAAGGCTTGGCGTAGTATTTTCGACGAACCCGGACTACGTTTATGAAGCTACGGCCGACGATCAGCCCGACACACTGCCTCCTGCACGGCAACGCCTGCGCATCCGCATCGAGCGTGCAGGCCGCCGGGGTAAGACCGTGACCCTCGTGACCGGTTTTGTCGGCAGCAGCGAAGACCTCAAAGAACTTGGCCGCCGGCTGAAAGCCCATCTCGGGACAGGTGGTACGTCCAAGGATGGCGTCATCGTCATTCAGGGCGATGTGAAGGAGAAAGTCGTCGGCTGGCTCAGACAGAGCGGATTCGGCGACGTCAAGTGAGATGGATTGGAAACGGAAGTTCTATGTGCCACGTGAGGACCGGCGTGTGCTTGTCTTCCTGATGCTGTGCATCTTGGCGGTCGTTGTGGTCTATAAATGCCTTTATCCGGAAGGCCGTCGACGAGCTGGCGGGTCGGAACTCGCCCAACGGCAGCTGGATAGTTTTGCGCAAACTTCCGCAGACCGGATTAATAAATGCCAGAAACGTTGGGAAGATCATGACGAAAGTGAGCGGGAACCTGAAACTTTCGTTTTTGATCCTAATCGGGCAGACTCCGCTACTTTCGTCCGATTGGGACTGCTTCCTTGGCAGGCTTCGAATGCATTGAAATACCGACGCAAGGGCGGCCGATGGCGTTCGCCAGACGATTTTGCCCGGCTCTACGGTCTTTCGGAGGAGACGTTCCGACGGTTGCGGCCTTACATCCGCATCAGTCCAGAGGATGCGGCTCCGCGGTATGGCGACCGTTCTGTCTGGCGTACCGATAGCGTGAATCACCGCTATCCGGAAAAGTTCCTTCGGGGCACGACGGTTGACCTCAACACTGCAGATACAAACACGCTCCGACGCATTCCCGGTATCGGACGTTATTACTCGCAAGCCATCCGACGCTATGGGGAGCGCCTTGGCGGTTACGTATCAGTGCATCAGGTAGCTGAAATCGAAGGCCTGCCGGAAGGGATTGAAGAATGGTTCACGCTTGATTCTTCGGTTGCAGTGCGAAAACTCTACATCAACCGGGCTACGTTTAAGCAGCTGGTTCGCCATCCCTATCTGGATTATGAACGTGTGAAATCCATCTTCCAATATCGTGAGCGCTACGGCCCCATCAAGGGGTGGGAACAATTGCTCTTCCTGCCAGGCTTTTTGCCTGGCGACAAGGAGCGGCTTGCACCTTATGTCAGCTTTGACTGACAGGCTGACGCTCCGACAGATAAGAGCAAGTACGGCGACGGCATTTCCAGTCAGTACGTTAGGAAAGTCTATCAGTACAAAAGGAAATACTGTCGCCGTACCTGTTCTTGTATGGGGCCGCCGGACGATTTCCGGCGGAGCAGATAAGGAGTCAGGCGCTATCCCTCCATTTTCGCACGCAGGGGAAGGCCTGCCTCTGCACGTTCGGTGAGGAAACGGGCATAGAGCCGTGCGGCCGATTCAACCATGTAGACACAAGGGCGCTTCTTGTAGTATTCCGCCGTGCGTTCGTCTGCCATTGGTGGGGTGGGAGCATCTTTGCGTAGGCCGAGCAGTTCGCGGCAGATGCTCGACCCGTGTTCCGCGCGGAACCTGGCGACGAGGTCTTGTACGACAGCGTAGTTGGCCGATTTGCCTGCCCGGTCTTCGCCTATGGCTGTGCCTGTTTCGAGCCCGGCCAGCATGACGATGCCGCTCAGTGTGCCGCACGTTTCGCGTAGGCGTCCCATGCCGGCGCCGAACGAGGCGGAGACAAGGAGGGCTTGCTTGCGGTCGAGTCCGTACAGGTCGGCAAATGCCGCTACGACCGATTGTGCGCAATTATAGCCTGCCATGAAGTTTTCTACGGCTTGGTGGATGCGTTTTTCGTACATAATGGGTTGTTTTCTTCATGATTTGTTTGTCCCGGCGGCCAATTCGGCGTAACTTCGCCGCATGGGAACGAAAAAATATACCTTTCCGTCTTTCCGCATCGGACTGGCGGCGTTGATGTTGGTCTTGGCCGCGTGTCAGGAAAGTTTTGACGAACGATGTGTCCGTGAAGCTCGCGAATACACAGAGAAACACTGCCCCATGCCGCAGGGAAAAGGCTGCACGCTCGACAGTGCCGCATTCAATGTGGCGACACGCACGCTTACCTATCATTATACCCTTACTGATTCGTTAGACGGTCCGGACATTCACCGTAAACTAGCGGAGAACAGTGATGCGCTGCGGCGTGAAATGCTCAGTGCGTTGAGGAACTCAATTGCATTGAAGGAATATATGGAACACGGCCTTAATTTCAGCTATGTCTATACTTCCCGGCGCACGGGGCGTCATGTGGTTGTCCTGACATTCACACCACGCGATTATCGGCGTTCCTGAATTTCTTCTTCCAGTCGGGCAACGGCTTGGCTGAGCTGGTCGGGACACGAAGTCTGCTTATGGCCACATCGGATTCCGGCAAGGCGTCGGCGTACTTCACCGAGCTTCATGCCGCAGACAAGACGGCTGATGCCTTGCAGGTTACCGTTGCATCCTCCTGTGAAGTGTACGTCGGTCAGGACGTCGTCTTCGGCTGTCAGTTCGATGAGACTGCTACACGTGCCGGTGGTTTTGTAGGTGAGTTTCGTAGTCATGGTTTTGATATAAAACTACGGCCGGCCACCTGACGTCTGAACGGGGTGACCGGCCGTGGCTGTGTCGTGTCTGTTTATTCCTCGGCTGGCTTCATGTTCGTGTAGACGGTCTGTACGTCGTCGAAGTCTTCGAGCCGTTCGACCATCTTGTCGATTGTTTCGCGCTGTTCGGGGCTGACGTCTTTGAGGTCATTTGGTGTGTAGGTGAACTCGCCGCCCACGTCTTCGAAACCCTTTTCTTCAAGGTGGTGCTGGATGAGGGCGTAGCTCTTCGGGTCGCCATAGATGGTGACAGTGCCTTCTTCCTCGTCTTCGTCGTATTCATCGTCGACGTTGTAGTCAATAAGGTCGAGGATGAGCTCCTCCATATCGAGGCCTTCGGGCTTTTTGAAAGTGAAGACACATTTGTGGTCGAAGAGGAATGCGAGCGACCCCATGGTTCCGAGGTTACCGCCGAACTTGTTGAAAACAGAGCGGACGTCGCCCACGGTGCGGGTGGGATTGTCGGTGAGCGTGTCGACGAAGATGGCCACGCCGTGAGGACCGTATCCTTCATACGTCATGCTCTTATATTCGCTCTGGTCCTTGCCCATGGCGTTTTTGATGGCACGTTCGATGTTGTCCTTGGGCATGTTCTCACGCTTGCACGTAGCGATGATAGAGCGCAGCGTAGGATTGTTTTCGGGTTCAGGACCGCCGGCTTTTACGGCAATGGCGATCTGCTTGCCTAACTTGGTGAACGTTTTGGCCATATGTCCCCAACGTTTCAGCTTGGCAGCTTTGCGGTATTCAAATGCTCTTCCCATTGGTTTGATCTTTATTGATTGTGTTCTTTATCGTTGTGTAGTGCTGTCGTAGTTCTTATTTCAGCGCAGTTGCGCGCCGAGCTGCGATTGGAGGTTACGGATGAGGTTCTGCATCGTCTTGTCGATTTGCTTGTCCGTAAGCGTCTTGGTTTCGTCTTGCAGTACGAAATTGACAGCATAGCTCTTTTTGCCGCTTTCGATGTGCTCGCCTTCATATACGTCGAAGAGTTCCACTTTTTTGAGGAGCTTTCGTTCTGTGGCGAAAGCGACACGCTCGATTTCGGCAAAGTCTACGTTCTTGTCGAGAAGCAGGGCCAAGTCGCGGCTGACTGCGGGGAATTTGCTTATTTCGGCAAACGTGATGTGGTGACGTCGCGTCTTTTTTGTGAGGAGAGTCCAGTTGATGTCTGCGTAGTATACCGGCTGTGACAGGTCAAAGAGGTGGAGCAGGCGGGGGCTGACCACGCCAAATTCCATGAGGACTTCGCCTTCACGGCTGGCAACTGTGAGCGAACTGGCAAAGACATCGTTCGTGCCCTTGCTCACGCAGAACTGGTTGATGTCGACGCCGGAACGGGTAAGGACGTTGGCTGCATACGCTTTCAGTTCATAGACGCTGCTGTCTTCGTCGGCGTGAACCCATGAGCCTTCGACGCGTTTTCCGGTCACCCACATGCCGAGGTGGCACTCCTCAGAATAGCCCGAGAGGACGTGCTTGCCGTCTTTTTGATCAGCATGGAAGTGGTAGCAGTTGCCGAACTCGAAGAAACGGAGATTGGCACGCTTGCGGTTGACGTTGCGACGGATGCTTTCAAGTCCTCCGAACAGCAGTGTCTGGCGCAGTGCGTTGAGGTCCGAACTGAGTGGGTTCATCAGCCGGACGAGGTTGTCGGAGGCGTAGGAGGCGAGGCCGTCATAATAGGCCGCCCGTGTGAGTGAGTTGTTGAGGATTTCGTTAAATCCGCATCCGATGAGCTGTTCTGCCACAGTATTTTCGAGTTTGTTGGCCCGGTCAACGTCGCCTTTGATTGTCAGGCTCGATTTGACGGCTGTCGGGATTTCGATGTTGTTGTAACCGTAGATGCGGAGGATGTCTTCGACCACGTCACACGGACGCTGCACATCGACACGATAAGGAGGCACTGCGAGCGTCAGGCCGTCGGTGCGTTCTTCGGTAATGCGCATTTCGAGGCTTGTGACGATTTCCTTGATGATTTCGTGGGGGATTTCCTTGCCGATAAGGTCGTGTACGTATTTATAGTCGAGGTTGACGATGAACGGTGCAGCCTCTCTGGTTCCGACTTCTTTGATGTCCATCGAAATCTTTGCCCCGGCAATTTCTTTGGCAAGCATGGCTGCCTCTTTCAAAGCATACAATTGTCCGTTCGGGTCGATACCACGCTCGAAGCGGAAACTGGAATCGGTGCTCAGACCATGCCGGCGGGCGCTCTTACGTATCCATGTGGGATGGAAGTAGGCGCTTTCGAGCACCACGTTGCGTGTTGTCTCATACGTGCCGGAGCCTTTGCCTCCGAAAATGCCGGCTATGCACATCGGCTCGTCGGCATTGCAGATGGCAAGGTCGCGTTCGCCCAGCTTGTGTTCGACCCCGTCGAGCGTGACAAAGGGTGTGCCATCGGGGAGTGTCTTGACTACGATCTTGTGACCCTTGACCATGTCGGCGTCGAAGCAGTGGAGCGGCTGGCCATAGGCAAACATGATGTAGTTCGTTATGTCTACGATATTGTTGATAGGCCGTACGCCGATGGTGCGCAGTCGCGTTTGTAACCATTCGGGGCTTTCGGCCACGTGGCAGTCTGTCAGGCTGACGGCACAGTAGTGGGGGCAGGCCTCGGCATTCTCTACGACGACGTCGATGGGAAGGTCGTGGTTGTCAGGGGCAAAGCCGCTCACATCTGCCCGGTGCAGGCGTGTGGGATGGCCGTTGCGCACGAGCCAGGCGTAAAGGTCGCGGGCCACGCCATAGTGAGAGCAGGCGTCTGCGCGGTTCGGGGTGATGTCAACTTCGATGACGTAGTCGCTTTCGATATGGTAGTAGTCTTTGGCAGGCAGGCCGGCGGGCGTGTCGGCTGGCAAGACGATTATGCCGTCGTGGCTCGTGCCGACACCTATCTCGTCCTCGGCGCAGATCATGCCATAGCTGTCGACACCGCGCAGTTTGGATTTTTTGATGGTGAAGCTGGTGTCGCCGTCGTAGAGCTTTGTCCCGATAGTGGCCACCACGACTTTCTGGCCGGCGGCGACGTTGGGCGCTCCGCAGACAATCTGTTGCGGCTCACCGCTCCCGAGATTTACGGTGCACACATGCATGTGGTCTGAATTAGGATGCGGGATGCAGGTCAGTACTTCCCCGACAACCAGTCCTTCCAACCCGCCTTTGACGGACTGGACTTCTTCGACCGTACCGACTTCGAGTCCGATCGAGGTCAGTGCCTCAGCCACTTCTTGGGCCGACAGATCGAAATCGACGTACGTTTTCAGCCAATTAAAGGATATATTCATAGGTCTAACGTTGTATTCGTATAAAGCGGTGCAAATATAGCTTTTTTTTGCAGAACGGCCAAGTGGTGCAGGGCCGCGTTACGGCATTTTGTCGAGTATGTGCCAAACCGCGCCGATGTGACTCACCGTTCCGCCAAGGACAAAAAGATGGAATGCGGAATGCATGTAGCGTATGCGGCGTACTGAATAGCAAACTGCGCCCGTAAGGTAGCAGATGCCCTCGGCGATGAGGCAGTGGATTGTACCTTCTGGTGCGGTGGCCAGCAGGGGTTTGAAAGCCACCAGTATTGACAAACCCATCAGCAGGAAACATACAGTTTCGAGATGGCTATGTTCTTCCATACGGCGGAAACTGGCGGCCGTTCCGATGGCTGCACAGGTCCAGACGAAAGCGAAAAGTCCGATGCCCCAGCCATTCTGTTTGAAAAGGACGGTGAGCGTGAGGGGGGAATAGCTGCCGGCAATGTGCCAATAGATGGCGGCGTGGTCCCACTGTCGCAGGCGGGGACGCCATGGATTGTGATGGCGCAGACTGTGGTAAAGGGTAGACGACACGTATGAGCCCATCATGCCTGCCACGTAGAGCCAGACGCCGGCGACGGCCAGTCTGTTGCCGCCGGCATAAGCCATGTGGAGCAGCCATGCTCCGGCCATGAGGCCGAATGCGGCGCCGACGCCGTGCGAGATGGCATTTGCGCGCTCTTCGCCTTTTGTGAAGAACAATCCCGTCTTGTTCCGTTTCATCGGATGTCGAGCAGTTTGTGCGTTTGCAGCGACAGGTGCCACTCAGGCTGCCTGAGGCAGGCTTCGACGGTGGCCCGGGCGTTCGCGCGGTCAGCTTGTGCGTCGCCCGTAGCACATGGCTGGAGGTATCTGTGGCGGGCTGAGATTGCCATATAGGGTGTGAGGTCTTGACCACGGTAGACGATTTTCAGTTCGTCGCATTGAGTCAGGGTGGTTCGGGCACCTGGTGCCAATCCATCTTTGGGTGAGAGCGTCACCCAGTCTATGCCCGGCGGCAGAGGGCGTGTCCCGTTGGTCTCGATGGCGATGAATTTTCCGATTCGGTGCAGGCCTGCCGTCAGGGCGGCGTCGGCAAAGAGCGACGGTTCGCCTCCGGTCAGCACCACGTGGCGGGCGGGGCAGCCTCCGGCTTCGTCAAGCAGGCTGTCGAGGCTGCGCAGTATGCCGTCGGCATGCTGCGTGTCGCAGAAAGGGCATGCGAGATTACAGCCGGAGAAACGGATGAAGAAGGCTGGCGTTCCAGTGTAAAATCCCTCACCTTGAAGGGAATAGAAGGTTTCGTTAATCTTATACATCGGCTTTATAGTGCGGCCTGCTCATACCCATCCATGACATAGACAGCCACGTTGCCTTCCGATTCTTGCATCTTGACTTTGTAGCAGCCTGGGATCTGTTCGCAAATCCAGCGGGCAAGGTTTTCAGCCGTCGGGTTGAATTCTACTACGTCGTTAACGTAAGCATGGTCGAGGCGTCCGGTGACAATATCTTTGATTTTCTTGAAATCGACGACCATGCCGTCGGCGTTCAATCGCTCCGAGCAGCAGTAGACGGTGATGATGGCGTTATGGCCATGCAGGTTGTGACATCGCTTGTCGTAACTCGTCATAAGCTGATGAGCCATTGCGATTTCCATTCGTTTGGATACGTAATACATAAATACTGTTTATACGTTTCATCATTGTTTCTGACGACAAAGTTAGTAATTTCCGGGCCAACGAAGTGGCTGCCGCCGCGCATTTTGTGTTTCTGTCGTGGAGTGGGAGTGGCCTGCGCTTGTTTGCCCGTGACTGTATGTGTTGTCGGATGCGGCGTCCGCATTCACCCGTTTCTTCGTGCTTCATCGTGCTGCCCTGACCGTTTTTGCGGGTCGCCGGCTGGTCTTTACGGGTCGCCGGCTGGTTTCGACGAGTCGCCGGTTTATTTTTTATGTGGCATCTGTTCGCACTTCCTCATGCATATATGAAGAATGCAGACGCTTTGTTCCGCAGTTAGGTGGCTGCAAACGTCCGTCACCATATAAGTTAAGATCGTGTTTGGAAAAGTGCAGGCGAAATTCCTACGTCATTTCTCCATACTTTCCGCTCATTTGCACTAACTTTGCAGCAATGAGCCGAATCCTCTCCATAGATTATGGGAAAAAGCGCACGGGAATCGCCGTGACAGACCCTGCCCAAATCATAGCCAACGGGCTGACCACGGTGGCCACGCCCGAGCTGATGAAGTTCCTGACGGATTACATGAAGCGTGAGCCGGTCGAGCGTGTCGTGATGGGACTGCCCGTGCAGGCCAACGGAGCACCTTCGGAAAACCAGCAGCGTGTGCGTTCGTTCGCCGGGCAGTTCCGCAAGGCTTTTCCCGGCATTCCCCTTGAATTCCACGACGAACGTTTTACCTCCGTCTTGGCCCATCGGGCCATGCTCGACGGCGGACTCCGGCGCATGGAGCGTCGGAACAAGGCGCTTGTCGATGAGATTAGCGCTACGATAATCCTGCAATCATACATGGAGTGGCGGCGTAACCAGCATAACAATCACACATTATGATACTGCCTATCTACACTTACGGTCAGCCCGTCCTGCGCCAGCAGGCGCAGGACATTGCGCCCGATTATCCCGAGTTGTCCACATTGATTGCCAATATGTTTGAAACGCTCACGGCTTCCGATGGCGTGGGACTGGCCGCTCCGCAAGTGGGCCTGGCCATCCGGCTTGCCGTCATCGACCTCGATGTGATTTCGGACGACGAACCGCAGTACAAGGACTTCCGCCGGGCCTATATCAACCCCAAGATCGTGGAGGCCGACAGCAGCGAGACGGAGGTGATGGAGGAGGGATGTCTCAGTTTGCCTGGGATTCACGAGCCGGTGCGCCGCCCGAAGCGCATTCGCGTCACCTATCTTGACGAGCAGTTCCAGCCGCACGATGAGTGGGTCGACGGTTTTCTTGCCCGCGTCATGCAGCATGAGTTCGACCACCTCGACGGGCACGTGTTCATCGACCGTATCTCCCCCCTTCGCCGCCAGATGGTGCAAGGCAAGCTTAAAGCAATGGTCAAGGGACACGTGCGTTGCGGCTACAAGGTCAAAGTGGCCCACAAGTAATTCCTGTTTTCCGCCGTGCGTAAGGCGTTGCTGATCTTGGTTCTGTTGCCTTTTTTCGTAAGGGCACAGGTGAATACGGACCATATGATGAGAATGGGCCGCAATTCGTTGTTTTATGCTGAGTACGTCCTTTCGATTCGCTACTTTAACCAAGTCATCGCCGCCAAGCCGTTTCTCTCGGAGCCTTACTACTATCGTGCTGTCGCGAAGTTCTATCTTGAAGACTATTGGGGAGCCGAAGCCGATTGTTCCGCCTCTATTGAACGCAACCCGTTCATCACGAATGTATATCAGCTCCGCGGGCTCTGCCGCATCAAGCTCGGACGTTTCGCCGACGCTGTGGCTGACTACGACCGGGCACTCGAAGACGAGCCTGACGACCAGGCCATGTGGTACAACCGTGTTCTCTGCCGCTTGGAGTTGAAAGATTATGACCAGGCCGACGCCGACCTCGACGAAATGATGCGGAAATGGCCGAATCAGGCTAAGAATTATGGTGTAAAGGCACAGGTGGCTTTCGAACGTAAGGACACGGCCGACGGTGAGCGGTGGCTCGACCGCCTGCTGGCCGTCGACCGCCGCGATCCGTCGGCCTGGGCCAACAAAGGGCTGCTCACCTTGCGCCGGGGAGAGTACGAACTGGCCGATTCTTGCCTGACAGAAGCGATCGCCTTGGAACCGAACAATGCTGTCAACTATCTGAACCGTGCTCTCGCACGCTACAATCTGAACCGGTTCAGCGGTACATTGGCAGACTACGACCGCGCTATCGAACTGGTGCCGGGCAGTTTTATCGCCCATTATAATCGCGGTCTCCTTCGCGCTCAGGTGGGCGACGACAACCGTGCTATTCAGGACTTCGACTTTGTCATTGAGCGTGAGCCCGACAACATTTTGGCCATTTATAACCGCGCAATCCTTCGAGAGAAGACCGGTGATTTCCGCGGCGCCATCCGCGATTACTCCCGCCTTCTCAAATCCTATCCCCACTTTGCATACGGCTACGTGGCGCGTGCCCGTTGTCGCCGCCGCATCGGGGACACCAGCGGGGCTACTGCCGATGAACGCCGGTTGCTTGTAATGCAGCTCGACGAGAGTTTTGGTCGGCCTCGTCGTGGCGGAATAAAAAAGGTGCGTAAGCGCAGCGATGAGAACTTGGACGACTATAACAGCCTTGTCGTCGAGGACAAGGACACACTCCGCGTCTATGACGACGAGTACCGTGGCGAGGTGCAGAACAAGCACGTCGAGAACGATTGCCTGCCTCTCTTTGCCCTTACTTTCAACTTTAAGCCTGATGATGTCCGTGCCATGGGGGCTTATATGCCCGAGGTGGAACGTCTCAATAACCGCAGGCTCATCAGCCGCCGTGTGGCGCTGACTTCGGACGAGGGTTCGGTGGACGAGGACGGCATGAAAGATTATTTCTCACTGATTGACCGGCTTTCTGAGCAGTTGGAGAAAGAGGCGACACCATCGCCTGACAGACTGGTGCTCCGAGCCGTGGCATATTATTCCGTGCGGAATTTTGAGGCAGCCTTGGAGGACCTTGACCGTGTGCTGGCACTCGATTCTACCCGTCTTGACGCTATGCTGCAAAGCGCGAGCATACGGTTCCGTGAGGTGCAGGCTGAGGCTTCTGCGGCAGGTGTCGTGCCTGATTATACGGCAGTGCTTGACAAGTTGGACGCCGCTATCCGCCGCTCGCCGGACAATCCGGTCTTATATTACAACCGTGGATGTGTGTGGACGGCCATGAAGAACTATCAGCGTGCACTTGCAGACTATGGCGAAGCTGTACGGTTGAATCCTTCTTTTGCGGAAGCCTATTTCAACCGTGGGATGGTATACATCTACACGCATAGTGACGAGAAGGGGAGGAACGATCTCAGCAAGGCAGGTGAACTCGGCTTGTATCAGGCTTATTCTTTATTAAAGCAGCATAGGAAAGAGGAATAAGCCGTGCCGGAGTGGCCGACAGTAAGGCCCCGGCACGGCTTAGCTTTCAGATCATGTTGCGGGCTGCGTCTAGCACGGCTTCGCCCAATGTCGGATGGGCGTGTACTATCTCGCATAAATCGTTCACTGTGGCGTCGAAACGCATCAGGGCTGTGATTTCTTGGATAAGGTCGGCAGCATGTGCGCCCATTATGTGGCAACCGACGATTCCACCGTCCGTACCGGCGATGAGCTTGACCATACCGTCGGGCGCTCCCATAGCCAGTGCTTTCCCGTTGGCCCGGAAAAAGGACTTCCCTATTCGTATTTCGAGACCTTGTGCCCGTGCGGTTTCTTCCGTCAGTCCGACGCTTGCTATTTCCGGCGAGGTGAAGACCGCGGCTGGCATCACGTCGAGTTGCAGGGTGTCGGCTTTCCCGCAGATATGATGAAGGGCGCGGCGGCCTTGGAACGAGGCGGCGTGAGCTAACTGACACAAGCCGTTGACGTCGCCGATGGCATAAATACTTGGAACGCTGGTCTGCATGTTGCCGTTGACCGTAATACCTTTGGCTGTATAGGTTACGCCGACTTGGTCCAGGTTGAGCGAGCCGACATTGGCCATCCGCCCCACAGCGGAGACGACTACATCGGCACTCACCTCTTGTGCAGTCACGCCCTTGTGCGTGTAATGTACGGTGAGGCTGCCGTCAGGTGCGGCTTTAATCTCTTCGACACGGGCTTGTGTTACAACCGTCACACCTTTGCCTTTCATCGTAGTGCGCAGGCGCTTCGCAATATCGCTGTCGATGTTAGGTAGGATTTCCTTGCAAAACTCCAAAACAGTCACTTGGCTGCCGAACGCATGGAAAATAGAGGCGAACTCCATACCGATGACGCCGCCGCCAACGATGCAAAGGCGTGATGGGACGTGGTCGATTTCGAGCAGTTCTTTCGACGTGATCACGCCCGGGGACTCGTTTCCCGGTACGGCGAGTGGTTTAGTGGATGAGCCTGTGGCGATGATGATGTGTGATGCTTGAAAGATCAGTTCGTCTTTTGTCTGTTCCGTGTCGTCGGGCGGGACGACTTCGACGGTATGGCTGTCAATGAACACCGCCGTTCCGGAGATAACGGTCACTGCGTTACGTTTTAGTAACGCTGCGACACTTTCTCCTAATGCTTTGATCGTATCGTTCTTACGGCTGACAATGTCCTTCATTTCAGGGAGTGGAGGTCCTGTCTTAATTCCGTAGTTGCCCGCAGCCGCGATGTCTTCCATCACTTCGGCGCTGCGACAGAAGCATTTGGTCGGGATGCAGCCTTCGTTCAGGCATGTTCCGCCGATCTGGCTTTTCTCGATGAGCACTGTGGCAAGGCCGGACTTTGCAGCGGCGAGTGCTGTCTCGTAGCCGCCAGGGCCGGCACCGATGATGATAAGGTCTACTTTCTTCATGGCTCGTCGTAGTCTTTATAAGTGAAATGTGGTTCTTTCACCGCTTTGACGTCGTCGAGCCGGCGTACTGGCGTGTTGTGTGGAGCGGAGCGCAGTTTCTCGGGATCTGTCTTGGCTTCTTGGGCGATACGTTTCATGGTGTCGATAAAGGCGTCCAATGTGTCTTTGCTCTCTGTTTCGGTTGGCTCAATCATCATTGCTTCGTGGAAAAGCAGCGGGAAATAAACCGTCGGGGCATGGAATCCGTAGTCAAGCAGACGTTTGGCCACATCAAGCGTACGGATGTGTTGCGGATCGCTGTGTTCACCGCCGTATTCAGGCTTCAAGCCGTTGAAGACAAACTCGTGCTTGCACAGGCCGTCGATGGGGAGGTCGTAGTATGCCTTTAAGGACTCTTTGATGTAGTTCGCGTTCAGAACAGAGAGCATACCTGCTTGACGGAGATAGTCGCGGCCCAGCGTAAGCAAATAGGCGTAAGCTCTTAGTAGTATGTTGTAATTACCACAATATGAGGAGATTTGTCCTAATGCTTTATAGCTTTCATTCAGACAGAATGACCCGTCTTCTTTCTTTACGACCTGAGGATTGGGAAGAAGTTCTTCGAGCCCTTGGCGCACACCAACGGGACCTGCGCCTGGTCCGCCTCCGCCGTGTGGGGTTGAGAAGGTCTTATGCAGGTTGATGTGCATGACGTCGAAGCCCATGTCGCCCGGTCGGCAGACACCAAGCATCGGGTTGAGGTTGGCTCCATCATAGTACATCAGACCGCCGCATTCGTGGACCAGGCTGGCAATTTCGGGAATGTTGTGTTCGAAAATGCCAAGTGTATTGGGGTTTGTCATCATCATGGCGGCTACGTCATCGCCCAGTAGCGGACGCAGGTCGTCGACATCAACCGTGCCGTCAGGCCTGCTTTTTACCTCTACGACTTGCAGGCCGCAGACGGCTGCCGAAGCGGGGTTGGTTCCGTGTGCCGAATCAGGGATAAGAACCTTGACTCGTTTGTCGTCGCCCCGGCTGTGATGGTAGGCGCGGATAATCATCAGCCCGGTCAGTTCGCCATGAGCGCCCGCATAGGGATTGAGGGTGAAGGCACTCATACCTGCCACTTCGGACAAAAGGTGTTGTAGGTTATAGTAGACCTCCAAAGCGCCTTGTACGGTTTCTGCGGGTTGTGCGGGGTGGAGCCGTGAGAATGCGGGCGAGGCCGCCACTTCGTCGTTCAGCTTCGGGTTGTATTTCATGGTGCAGCTTCCAAGCGGGTAGAAACCCGTGTCGACACCGAAGTTGTTGTTGCTCATGTTCGTGTAGTGGCGTACGACAGTCGGTTCGTCCACTTCGGGAAGCTGGAGAGCCTGTTGGCGGAGCAGACCAGCAGGCAAATCGTTTCTCAGATTGTGTTGCGGCACTTCGGCCGGGGGGAGAGAATAGCCGATGCGGCCCGGGCGCGACAGCTCGAAGATAAGTTTGCCATAATATCTGTTGTTCATCATTTTGTCGGTTTAGTCGGGGTTATACATAAGTGCGACGAGTTGGTCCATATCGGCTCTTGTGCGGCGTTCGGTGGCAGCAAAAAGGATGGCGTCGGGATGTCCTTCTACGGGAACGCCTGCTAAGATTCCGGCTGCGGCGCAACGGCGGCGCAGTGCGGCTACATCGCCGTCGTAACGTAAGGCGAATTCTTCGAGGAACGGGCCTTGGTAGAGCGGGCGGAAGTGGCCTGTCGCGATGAGGGCATCGTGAAGATAGTGGGCGTTGTCATACGAACGTTCGTTGATCTCGCGTAGTCCGCTGTTTCCCATGAGCGAGAGATAAATGGCAACATGGAGGCACATGATGCCTTGGCTCGTACAGATGTTTGACGTGGCCTTTTCACGGCGGATATGTTGCTCACGGGCTTGCAGGGTGAGCACGAAGGCGCGTTGACCGTCGGCATCGACCGTGCCGCCGACGAGGCGTCCGGGCATCTTGCGGACCAGCGCTGTCGTCGTGCAGAGGAAACCGATGTATGGGCCGCCATAGTTCAACGGCAAGCCTAATGACTGTGCCTCGCCGCATGCGATATCCGCTCCCCATTCGCCGGGTGACCGGAGTACGCCCAGTGTCGACGCACGGCAGTTCATGATGAACAGGGACTTATGGGCATGGCACAAGTCGGCTATGCCGGAGAAATCCTCGATGATTCCGTAGTAGTTGGGCTGGGCGACGATGACGCCAGCCACATCGTTGTCCACAAGTTTGGCTTCTAGGTCATTGCGGTCCATAGAGCCGTTTTTTTCGGCAATTGTGTCGACGCTGACGCCATGGTAGTGTGCATAAGTCTGGACAACGCGCCGCACGCGTGGCGAAAGTGTAGATGAGACGAGCACGCGGTGGCGTTTTTTCGAAGCTGCCACAGACATGAGCATCGCTTCGGCAGTCGCGGTAGCACCGTCATACATGCTGGCATTCGATACATCCATGCCGGTCAGCTCGGCCATCATAGTCTGGAACTCGAAGATATATTGCAGCGTGCCCTGTGATATTTCAGCCTGATAGGGGGTATACGATGTCTGGAATTCCGACCGTGAGGTCAAGGCAGCCACGACGCTGGGCGTGTAGTGGTCATAGACACCGTCGCCGGCGAAGCAGACGAGCGGGCTGTTCTTGCGGCCGAGCTCTTCGAAGTGACGGCGCACTTCTTCTTCCGACATGGCGGGGGGCAGGTCGACGGGACGATTCAGTTTCAAGGCTTCAGGGACTTCTGTGTACAACTCCTCCATATTGGATGCACCTATGGTGTCAAGCATTGCCTTGATGTCCGCATCGGTATGCGGTAAAAACTTGTGTGTCATATTAGATCGTAAGGTGATAAAGGGTTTCGACAAACTGCGGGACGCCGCCGGACGTGCGGCAAAGAAGTATGGCCCGCATGGATGCGGCAGCGTCCCGTTGTGGCTATGTGACAGCCTTCGCGGCGTCAGTCGGCAAGGCTCGCCTCGTAGTCTTTGGCATTCATGAGTTTGCCCAGTTCGCTCGGGTCGGCAAGCTTGATTTTTACGATCCAGTTGGCGAAAGCATCGGCGTTGATGCGCTCGGGTTCGTCATCCAAGATCTCGTTTACTTCTTCGACGACACCGCTTACGGGTGCCATGAGGTCGCTGGCGGCCTTGACGCTTTCGACGGCGCCGAATTCGCTGCCTGCACTCAGTTCGTCGCCCGGTTCGGGCATGTCGACGTAAACGACGTTGCCCAATTGTTCCTGTGCGTAGTCCGTGATACCGATGTAGGCGAAGTCGCCGTCCACACGGACATATTCGTGTGAGGGAGAATAGTACAAGTCATCTAATACTTTTGCCATAGTTGTCTGGTTTTAATGGGTTTACGTTAGGTTTATTTCTTGTAGTTCTTGTCGTAAAATCGTTTTTTTGTGATTGTTCCGTCGTGGCGCTTCTTGTGGATGAGCACCTGTACGGGAGTGCCCAAAGCTGTGTGCGTGTTGTCGACGAGGGCCATGCACACGCTCTTGCCCGTCGAAATGGATTGATAGCCTGTCGTGACTGTGCCGATTGCAGTTTCTCCGTCGAACACTTCGTAACCGTGCCGGGGGATGGCTTTGTCCGAGAGCTCGATGCCGACAATCTTGCGTTTCAGACCGTCTTTTTTTTGTTGTAGGATAGCTTCACGGCCGATGAAATCGGGCTTGTCTGTTTTTACGAAGATTCCTAGTCCGGCCTCGAGCGGCGAAATGTCAGCACTTAGTTCGTTGCCGTAGAGCGGAAGGCCTACCTCGAAGCGCAGGGTGTCGCGGCATCCCAGTCCGCATGGCGTTACGCTGCCGCTGGCAATGAGTTTATCCCACAGGGCGACGATGACCGCTGGCGCGGCATAGATTTCAAAACCGTCCTCGCCCGTGTAGCCTGTGCGGCTGATGAGGGCGGGATGTCCTTCGGCGCTAGTGTTCTTGAAGGTGTAGAATACGAGTCCGCTGCAAGGGATGCCGAGTAACGTTTCGACGATAGCTTCTGATTTCGGTCCCTGAACGGCGATCTGGCCATATTCGTCGCTTTTGTTCTCAATTGTAACGTGATAGTTTTCAGCGTTTTCAAACATCCATTTGTAGTCTTTCTCGATGTTGGCGGCATTCACGACAAGCAGAAAATGCTGGTCGGCAAGTTTATAAACAAGCAGGTCGTCGACAGCGCCCCCCGAGGGGTAAAGCATGAGGCCGTAGAAAATCTTTCCGATGGGCGCGCCGCTGATGTCGTTCGTGAAAATGTGCTGGACATAACGTTCCGCTTCCGGGCCGGAGATAAAAATTTCCCCCATGTGCGAGACATCGAACACGCCGCAGGCATGGCGCACGGCGTTGTGCTCGTCGATAATGTTGGTGTACTGGATGGGCATGTCGAAGCCGCCGAAAGGGCTGATGACCGCCCCGAGTGCTTTGTGCCGGTCGTACAAACAGGTTTTTTTGTTTCCCATGATGATATTTATTTAAGGTGTGGGTCGCATTTCGTCGAGCAACAGGCAGATAAGGTCGTCTGTCGAAAAATGGCGAATGAAGCGTTCAGGGGCAGTCGCAAGCACGGCCTGACGGATGGCGCTTTCGCTGAGGACGATACCCGCCAGGGCGCTTTGCATGGAGGATAGGTCGGCGAGGGGGAAAAAGTCGCCCGTGAAGTTCACCGCTTTGATGCGTCCGCGATGGACACTGACGCGGGCTTCGACCGTGCCGCAATCTGCGATGTGCAGTCTGCGGGTGAAGTCGCATGGAGGATTCGCCCCATGTATAAAGTCCGGCGAGCGGTAGGTCTGCTCTATGGCTTTGACGCAGTCGGAGTCCGCTTCGGTCAGCGAGAGGGTCTTATCGCACAGATGTCCGCGGACGTGGTGTTTGAATTCAGTAATGTTGATTCCAAGGTGTTTTTTGAGCAGGCCGATGCGTGACGGCACGCTCTTCACGCCTTTTGTGCGCAATTTGTCAGCCCCTGGTGTCAGACAACCTGTCATGTTCGCCATGTCGGTGTCGTATAGCATGGTTCCGTGCACGATACTGTGCCCGGCAGACTGGTAGAAAGCCGTTCCACTTACCTTGCGCCCGTCAATGATGATGTCGTTGCGTCCTGAAGCCTCGGCCGGCAGGTCGAGTGAGCGGAGTGCCGGAATGATCAGGTTGAGATAGCGGGTGTAGGCGTCTGCCACATTCATCCCCGGGCTGACCAGACTGAACATCACATTGCCCCGGTCGGCATAGATGGCGCCGCCTCCGCTCTTGCGGCGGCAGACGTCCACGTTGTGGCGGCGGCAATAGTCCAGGTCAACTTCGTTTTCAATGGACTGGTTGCGGCCCACGACGACAGTCGGAGCCACTTGCCACATGAAAAAGCATTCTTTGTCAGGCTCAGTGTGTGCAAGGAACTCTTCGGCCGCCAGGTAAAAAGTAGCTGTCTGCCCGTCAGTTGCGGGTAGTTCTACATAAGTGAGGCCTTTCGCTATGGTGTTGCGTTTCATTTGTGTTTTTCTGACCTCAAAAATACGCAAAAGGTTTTTCATCTGGGTCATGCGCATGCCGATATTTTGAGACCGTTTAGATTTTTTAGCTGCTGAAAGGTCGTAGCGTATACTCTGGCCATGCGTGCAATCCTCATACCGATCAGGGCCGGCTTGGAGTCGGAACAGATGTAGTGACAGGATTTTCGGATGCTTTTCCGGAAAATCCTGTCACGGCGACTGTTTGGAGTGGTGCCGGCTTGCTTTTCACAGGTAAGTCGGGGAAAACGTCCCAATCCGATGAAAAAACATGATGAAGAAGTAAAAAGAAAGCGTCTGGCGTGGCCGTGTTTTGCCGAAGAATGATTAACTTTGCAGCCAGAGACAGACGGTTTCATAAGCGTGTAATCTCCATTTTTTATCATACACAATTTTAAGAACATGGTATATTCACAGGAAGTAAACAACATGTGTTGTGTTGCCAAAGGACCGAACCACGGTCCGGCTCCCATCCCCGAAGAAGGAAAGTGGGTCCAGGCAAAAGAGATTAAGGACATTTCGGGCCTGACACACGGTGTGGGCTGGTGTGCTCCCCAGCAGGGTGCGTGCAAACTGACGCTCAACGTGAAGGAAGGTGTCATTCAGGAAGCTCTTGTAGAGACAATCGGTTGCTCGGGTATGACTCACTCTGCCGCCATGGCGTCTGAAATCCTGCCGGGTAAGACCATTCTTGAAGCCCTGAACACTGACCTTGTCTGCGACGCCATCAATACGGCCATGCGTGAGCTCTTTCTCCAGATTGTCTACGGTCGTACGCAGAGCGCCTTCTCTGAGGGCGGCCTGATGGTCGGTGCTGGTCTCGAAGACCTCGGAAAAGGTCTCCGTAGCCAAGTCGGTACGCTCTATGGCACGTTGGCCAAAGGCCCGCGCTATCTGGAAATGGCCGAAGGCTACATCAAGACCATTGCCCTCGACAAGGACAACCAGATATGCGGCTATGAATTTGTTCATCTGGGCAAGTTCATGGATGAGGTCAAGAAGGGAACCGACGCCAATGAAGCCTTGAAGAAAGTGACCGGCACGTACGGACGTTTCAGCAAGGAACAGGGTGCAGTGAAATACATCGATCCACGTCACGAATAATATAGGAGGAACAAAGCATGATTAGACCTGTAAATTTTGAGAGCCAAGACCGTCGTATCAAACAGATTCTGGCGGCTTTGAATGAAAACGGAATCAAGGATATCGAGGAGGCCAATGCCATCTGTGACTCCTACGGTCTCGACCCCTATAAGACGTGTGAAGAGACGCAGCCCATCTGCTTCGAAAATGCGAAGTGGGCGTATGTCGTAGGTTCTGCCATTGCTTTGAAGAAAGGCTGTAAGAGCGCTTCTGAGGCTGCCGAAGCCATCGGTATCGGTTTGCAATCGTTCTGCATTCCCGGTTCTGTGGCTGACGATCGCAAGGTTGGTTTGGGCCACGGTAACCTCGCTGCCATGTTGCTCCGCGAAGAGACCAAGTGCTTCGCTTTCTTGGCTGGTCACGAGTCTTTCGCTGCTGCGGAAGGCGCCATCAAGATTGCCGCCAAGGCCGACAAGGTGCGTAAGGAGCCCCTCCGCTGCATCCTGAACGGCTTAGGCAAGGACGCCGCGCAGATTATCTCGCGCATCAACGGATTTACCTACGTGCAGACAAAGTTTGACTACTTTACAGGTGAACTGCACGTGGTTCGTGAGATTGCCTATTCTGATGGCCCTCGTGCTAAGGTGAAATGCTATGGTGCCGACGATGTCCGCGAAGGTGTAGCCATCATGTGGAAAGAGGGAGTCGACGTGTCTATCACCGGTAACTCGACCAACCCGACCCGTTTCCAGCATCCTGTGGCAGGAACGTACAAGAAAGAACGTATCTTGGCCGGCAAGCCGTACTTCTCGGTGGCATCCGGTGGTGGTACGGGTCGTACGCTTCACCCGGACAACATGGCTGCTGGTCCTGCCTCTTACGGTATGACCGACACGATGGGCCGTATGCATAGTGATGCCCAGTTTGCAGGCTCTTCGTCTGTTCCGGCTCACGTAGAGATGATGGGCTTCCTCGGCATCGGCAATAACCCGATGGTAGGTTGCACCGTGGCTTGCGCAGTTGACGTTGCCACTGCTTTGAGCAAATAATTCTTTTTAGGATTCTCATATCGTTCTATCCCCGGTTTCGTCGTGAGGCGTAGCCGGGGATAACTGTTTACTGGCGGCGCGGAGGTGTGAATCTTACTGAGTGGTGTATGAGACGGGCCGGAGCTTCTTTCTGTTGTTGTTTATGTCCCCTCTCTGGCACGTTGGACGTTTTCTCTGTCCGGCCGAGAAAATCACGAGTTCAGCCACGGCAAAAGCAAAACCGGGTGAAAGCGTCCCGTTTGCCTTTGCCGTGGCTGAACTCGTAGGATTTCGGATGAATCAGAACTTATTTTGCGGGCAGACGCTTGCGGACAAAGCGTTCGAAACGTTGCAAACCATCCATCATTCGCACTGACGGACAAGCCAGATTCCAGCGCATGAATCCCTCTCCTGCCTCTCCATACATGCGGCCGGAGTTGATCCATAGTCCAGTTTCTGTTTTCAGTGCTTCTTCAAGTTGGTCCGACATCATGTGTAGTGCTGTGCAGTCCATCCACGCCAGATAGGTTCCTTCGAGGTCGGCAACAGGAAACTCTGGTAGGTTATTGCTGCAAAATTCCTTCAATTTCAGGTAATTCTCCCGTATGTATTGAAGTAATTGTTCCAGCCATTCCTCCGCTTCATTATATGCGGCTGTAAGCCCAACGACACCGAAAGGATTGACGTCGCATACTTCGTTGATGTTGATAGCACGGTCTATTCTTCTCCGTATGGCGGAATTGGCGGCGAAGATATTGGCGATTTGAAGTCCTGCCAGGTTGAAAGACTTGCTTGGCGACATGCAGGTGGCCGAGTGCTGTGCGAATTCTTCCGCGAGAGAGGCAAAGGGGATGTGCTTGTGTCCGGGAAAAACAAGGTCGCAGTGGATTTCGTCAGAAAGGACAAAGACGTCGTTCCGTAAGCAGATTTCACCGATGTGGGTCAGTTCCTCGCGGGTCCAGACGCGGCCTGCGGGGTTGTGCGGACTGCATAGGATCATCAACTTCACTTGCGGGTCGGCAGCTTTGGATTCCAAGTCGTCGAAATCGATGTGATAGGTATTCCCGTCAAAGCGCAGGCGATTTTCAACCAGTTCACAACCATTATTGCGGATGGACGAGAAAAAGCAGTTATAGACCGGAGTCTGCACCAAGACTTTGTCGCCTGGTTGCGTCATTGCCTTGATAATGGCCGAGAGGGCCGGGACGACGCCCGTTGTATAAATGATGTCTTCTTTCCTGACCGTCCATCCGTGGCGGCGCTTCATCCACCCGATGACCGCGTCGTAGTAGGAGTCCGGGACGCGCGTGTAGCCGAAAATGCCGTGGCTCACGCGGCGTTGCAGTGCCTCGATGATTGGGGGAGCTGTACGGAAATCCATGTCGGCTACCCACATTGGGAGCACATTGTCGTCGTTGGCCGAATCCCATTTGTACGAGGCGGTTTTGCGGCGGATGATGCATTCGTCGAAATTATACGTTGACATTATTGTGCGGTTTGATGGTTCGTGAAGGTCGCTATCACGCAGTCGGCAGGTGCTTTGATGTGCTCGTCAAGGATGATTTCTCCATAGCTCTGTGCGGTGATGTGCCCGCTTCGCGGGTTTTTCACGCTGTGTACCGGATTGTCGATAGTGGCTTCGACAGTACTGTATTCAAAGGCGAGGTCTGCATCGTCTGCCATTGTGCAGTTTTCCAGAACGAGGTCGTGTGCGTAACAAAGTGGCTGCGTACCCGATATCTTGCAGTTGACCAGGCGGAGGCGTCGGGAGTGCCATCCGAGATATTCTCCGGTCAGTTCGGAATCGTATACGGTGACGTCTTCCGTGTTCCAGAACGCGTCTTTCGAGTCGATGACAGCGTTGCGGATTTCCACATTCCTGCAATACTGGAATGAGTAGTTTCCCTGTTGCTTGTAATGGTTTATCCTGATGTTCTCACTGTGCATGAAAAGGTAGTCGGCGTGCGCCACTTCGACGTGGTCGAGTTCCACATTGCGGCACATCCAGAGTGTTTCTTCTGCGTTGGGCATGCGTACGTTTCTCAGCTTGATGCCGTCCATTTCACGGAACATCTTGGGTGCTTCGACGAGCGTGTCACTCATTTCGAGGCCGCGTGAGTACCATAAGGCGGCACGAGCCCCTTCGGTGAACAGGCAGTTCTTCACAATGAAGCCGTCATTGTGCCAAAAGGGATACTTTCCCTCGAAGCGACAGTTGTATGCTTCTACATTGGAGCATTCTTTCAGAGCGGACTCACCCGCATGGATGGTCACGTGGTCAAGGCAGATGTCGCGTGATGCAAAGAGCGGGCGTTCGCCTTCGAATTCAGTGTTTTTTATCGTTTCCATCGTTATTATGATTGGTTTTTGTTCTTCTCGTGCCGGGCGTCTGGCCATCCGTTTCTTTCTGATGGAATGGGCTGGAACGCATCTTTTGGCACCTCACGTTACGTTTAGTGATGCAAAGTTAGTAGCCGGCGGGCGGAGTACGGTTATTTGTTTTACGGGAAGCATAACCCTGATTACAGTTTTTTTATCCATTTCCCTCTGCAAAGGCGGACGAGGAAGATGATGCCACGGAAGCAGAGTTCAAGGCACATGGCGAGCCACACACCGCGCAGTCCCATGGTCGGGGCAAGGATTGCGGCCAGCGAAAGGCGCACTACCCAGATACTGATGAGGTTCATCGTGGCCGGAACGAGCGTGTCGCCTGCACCGACAAAGACGCCATAGGCTACGATAGAGGCGGCGAACATGGGTTCGGCAAAGGCTTCTATGCGCAACACCGCCACGCCGAGATCGAGTACGTCCTTGTCGGGTGTCATGATACCGATCATGAAGGGTGCACCGGCGTACATCGCAATGCCCATTGCCGTCATGACAGCGATTCCGGAGCCTACGGTGATGTAGGCGAAGCGCCGGGCCAGGTCCCATCGTTTGGCGCCGATGCTCTGCCCGACAAGCGTAGTCGCAGCGTCCGATACGCCGTAACCGGGCATGTAACATAGGCTTTCAGCCGTGATGGCAAACGCATTGGCAGCTATGGCGTACGTGCCGAGTGGGGCGACGATTACGGTGGTCATGATTTGAGCGCCACACATCAGTATGCGTTCCGCGCCCATCGGCAGGCTGATGCGGAATGCTTTGCCGAGGCAGTCCATGGTCGGCCGGAAACTGCCACGTCGTCCGACAAGGCGGAGTTCCGCCGAGCGTACGCAGAGCGAATAAAGCATCATGGCCGATGTGACAACTACGGCGAGCGCTGTTCCGAGCGCAGCACCCGTTACGCCAAGTCCAGCACCCGGAATCATTATTGAACGATCGAAAATGTGGTAGGTCTGTGTCGGAAAAATCAGGAACATGTTGAACACAACATCGAGCAGGCACATCTGCATGTTCAACAGGCTAGGGACGTACATGTTTCCGCTGCTGCGCAGCATGGCACTGCCGAGTACGTTGAGTTGGAAGAACGGGAGTGAAAGCGAAAATACCAGAAAATAGGCCGCCGCGTCGTGACAGATGTCGTCGCCGCCTCCCAGCCAGGATGGGAGGCCTCTGCTGATGGTGCAGCCAATCGCCGCGAGCATCACGCTGAAACATAAGGCCATGAGCAGCGATTGGCGTAGTACGGCGCGGGCCCCTCTGACATTTTTAGCTCCTAATCGGTGCGCCACTTGTACGGCGAACCCGGCCGAAACGGCGGAACATAGTCCCATGAACAGCCAGGTTGTGGTTGATACGAGCCCGATGGATGCTGAGGCACTGGCGCCGAGGCTGCCTACCATGGCTGCATCGATGTATTGCATGGTAATCGACGAAATCTGCGCCATGATGGAGGGCAGGCTCAACTGTGCCGTCAGGTAGAGTTGCTGCCTGGCTGTCATTGGCTGCCCGCTGCGGATGCGCAGCAGCAAGGCGTTTTCTTTGGTCGGACGTTTCATCTTTTTTCTTGTCTGGGGAGAAGTACCCGTTTGCCGTCGGATGGTCGTTTCGTGGACGCTGCTCCGGCAGGCGAGCGCAAAATTAGTTTTTCTTGTTGTCTCCGGACGTAAACGAATTACGGAGGTCATAACCTGAATTACGGATGTGCGGCTGTGGTCGTGGCATTCCGTTCGAGAAAAAAGACCGGCGCTGCTGAGTTGCGGCACCGGCCTCCGTGTGTTGACTGTCGAAGTTCAGCCTCTTTGTACGTCAGCAAATTGCAGAATAGGGGTTACCATAACTTGCATATAACATCATAATGCTTTGTTAGTTAATTGCTGATTGCTTATGTGTTTTCTGTTTCCGGCTATGCGGGGTGGGTCAGAAACGCGCCGCTACCTGCACGTCGAAAGTGCTGTAATTGCGTCCGATGGCTGCGCTACGGTCGTTTGTAAACGAGTAGTTGGCTTGGAAGATGAGGTGTTTGCCAAGATAGTAGTTAGCTGCGAGCGCATAGATGGTTTTTAAGGAATTCCAATGTTTGTTCTCACGGTAGCAATCGTAGCGGCCAAACAGTTTGAAGTCCTTGAAGAGGGGAGCACCGACTTGTACGTACCATGCGTCGCTCCGGTTGGCACTGTGTATGTCGGCAGGGTTCTTTCCTTTTGATGCGATATATTCACCGCGAGTGCTCCAAGCTCCGTTGTCATACATATATCCGACGCCCCAGCGCTTACGTTCGACGCTTTTCAGGTCGGTTCCGTCTCCTTTATAGTCGTCGTTGGTATACTTGCCGTTCCATCCGAAACCTCCGACGGAGAGTCCTTTGACCGGCGAGAGCCAGAGGCCGCCGATGATGTCTTTGAAATTGTCTTTGTCGGTGTGGTTGATGCCTTGACCGTTGAATACGCCGACTTGGTAGTGTAGCCAGTTGTGTCCGTCGGTAGCGGGGAAAAGGTCGCCTTGCAGTTGCACGCCCACGTCACGCCCTGAGCATTTATGCCCGTCGATGCGGTCATTGATCGAGGCCAGTTTCAAGGTCGCCTGAGAGTAGTTGCCTAATCCGACGTCGAGCGGACTCATCGGATTCTCAAAGCCTATGGGGCGTTTGAATTGGCCCAGTTTCACACGCAGGAAGTCGAATTTCTGCCATTCGACGAATGCGTCCATGATGCGGGGGCCGTTGTCTTTCGACGGCATACCGTTGATTTCAACTTGAAGGCGATAATAGAAATCATTGAAGCAGTAGCCTGATGCGCTGAGTCGGACAAATCGGAGGTCGAACGTGCTGTTTGAGGCTTTTCCTTCTTGATTGTCAATGCTGTACTTGCCAATGATATAGCCGCTGAACTTGATGCTCGGGTCAAAAGCATTCCAGATCTTTTTCGAGGCTTTTTCTGATTTCTCCGAAGCAGCCTGCGCCAGACTGTCTGCCGGGATCTCGGGTGCGGCATGCAGGGAGATGCAGGTCGCAAAGAATGTGAAAAGCAGGGCTTTCTTATTCATTTTTTCTGCACTATTTGTAAATATCGTGCAAAAGTAATGAATAATTCTCGGTAGTAAGGCTGGAATGCCTAACTTTGCACGCATGATTTCTTACTTACACCGTTCGACACGGAGGAATGTCTTTTGGATAGGGCTAATGCTTTCTGTCGTTTTGCCGTCTAAGGCTCAGTCGTCCGGGATGGCGGAAATGTCTGTTCCTGACACTACGCTTGTGTCCGTTGATACGGTTGTCAAGAAGCGTAACCTTGTCAACAAGGTCTTGGACTATTTTCGTCAGCACGACGAGGATAAGGACAAGAAATTCAGTTTCGGTGTCCTGCCGGGACCTCACTATTCGTCGACTGTCGGCTTCGGGCTTGGCGTGGTGGCTACTGGGCTTTATTCCATGGATCATGCTGACACGCTGCTCCCCAAGTCGAATGTCGCACTCTATGGCGACGTCACGACGAAGGGATTCTTGATGATGGGTGTCAGAGGTAATAACATTTTTCCCGAAGAGCGTTTCCGGCTCGACTATCGCCTATATGTGTACACGTTCCCGACTGAGTTTTACGGCATAGGCTACGAACAGGGTGACGACGATGCTAACCAAGCAGATTTCCGCCGTTTCAAATTCGATTGGATGGGGCGATTCATGTTCCGTATGGCCAGGAATTTATATATCGGGCCAACGCTGAATTTCCAGTTTATCCGGGCGACGGAGATGGATCCGCTGGGCGAGCAGTTCATAGCCGGCCAGCGGCATACGGTACATGCCCTTACGCCTGGTGTCTCGTTCACCTATGATTCGCGCGACTTCATTCTGAATGCCAAGCGTGGATGGTTCGTGCAACTGGATCAGACGTTTACTCCCAAGTGGTTGGGGAACACTTACGGTTTCTCGACGACGGATTTCACAACCAGCACGTATGCCCCTTTGTGGAAGGGATGTACGTTTGCCGCGGAGCTTCACAGCCGCTTCAACTACGGCGACGTTCCATGGTGCATGATGGCTGAAATGGGTGGGACTAACCGGATGCGCGGCTATTACGAAGGACGTTATCGCGACCGTAACATAATTGAGGCCCAAGTGGAGTTGCGTCAGCACATAAAAGGGCGACACGGAGCCGTGGCGTGGGTGGGCACAGCCCAGGTGTTCCCCGAGGCATCCGCGTTGCGGTGGACGCGTTTCCTTCCCAATTTCGGTATCGGCTACCGATGGGCATTCCGTCCTGGTATCAACATACGGCTGGATTACGGTTTCACCCGCAATGGCGGCGGTTTCCTCTTCAATATCAACGAGGCGTTCTGACCAGGAATAAGAAAGAACAAAACATAAAACAAAGAATAAGACCAATGAGAACAAGGCTATTCGCCACGACTTTTGCAGTTGCGGCATTTGTTTCCTTAGGTACGGCCTACGCAAGCAGGCCTGAGACAGAGCAGGTCGAAGAGACCGAGCAGGCTGACTTGACTGACGCCCGCGAAGAATACATCAAGTTCGGAAATTTCGACCAGTGGCTTGTCCGTAACATCAAGGAAAGCGGAATTATCGGTGGAAACACCAAGACGCTTTATGAGATTGCCCCGAACGGCACATGGAACAACAGCAATCCCTATCGCAACCAAGGGGGATCGCCGTGGGCCACTTCGAACGTGCTGGCCAAGGTGGCCGGCATCACGAAAACGAACACCTCGGTCTATCGGGAGGCACGCCCCGGACATGGGTTCTGTGCCAAACTTTCGACGCACGAGGAGAAATGCGTCGTTCTCGGCCTGGTGAACATCAAGGTGCTTGCCGCCGGTTCCATCTACTTGGGCCAGACGCAAGAACCCATCACCGGGACATCCAACCCAATGAGCAAGCTCGATGCAGGCATCCGCTTCAATCGCCGTCCCCAAGCCATTCGCTTCGACTACCAGGTGAAGTTGTCTGGTAAGCCAGACCGCGTCCGCCAGACAGGACTCGGAAAAGCAAAGAAGGTGGCCGGAATGGACATGGCCGACTGCATCCTTTACTTGCAGAAGCGTTGGGAGGACAAGAACGGTAATATCTACGCCCATCGTGTCGGCACGATGGTGGTTCGCTTCAACAAGTCGACGGGATGGATTAATAATGCTACTTACCGCATACATTACGGCGACATCACGAAGCAGAAGTTCTATCGCTCATATATGGGACTCACTACGGGTGACAACGTGAAATATGCCCGGAACAGCAAAGGAAAAATGGTTCCGGTGAAAGAAGTGGGATGGGGTGCCGCAAACGAGACTCCGACTCACCTCGTCCTGCAGTTCGACTCTTCGCATGGCGGAGCCTACGTCGGGAGTGTGGGCAACACGCTTTGGGTTGACAACGTGCGTCTTGTGTATTAAGACAACGCGCATAACATACGGCGGACGGCCGGCACATATCAGTTCGTGCCGGCCGTCCGCCGTGCGTTATGTCGCAGGTCTGAGGATTGCGCCGGGTTCAGGTCGTTACGGCTGTGAGCACGAAGGCGTCGAGGAACGTATAGTGTAAGGTGTAGGTATGCCCTGTCGCCAGAGCTTCTAGTTGTCCGCCAGACGGAGAAGCAGTGAATGGTTTTACGCGAATCTCAGTGAGCGGGAAGCCTGGCGCGTCTAGTATTTTGTAGATGCTCTCTTTCGCGCTCCAAACGATGGTGAAATCTTCGGGACGCAGTATTTCATACCGTTTCAAGTCGTCAGGATGGATGAAGCCGTGTCTTAATCTGAATGGGCGTGCCCGGTCTCGTTCCAGGTCAATGCCGACAGCCGATTGGCGGGTAAGGGCGATGCAGACGCGTCCATGACTGTGCGAGATGCTGAGCCCGTCCGTTGTGCCGTTGAGGTACGGCCGTCCGTTGCTGTGGTAGCGGATGACGGGGGCAATGCCTTCATTACGGAATGCGTGGCGCAGCAGGAGGCGTGCTGCCAGCCATTCGTCGCGTCGCTTCGTATTGCGAAACTGTCTATGACTCTCTTCGATGAGGCTGGCGGGCAGATGGGTGGCGAAAAGCGGACGGAGTTCGTCCGTGTCGCCCCAGAAAATGCGTGTCGCGCCCCATCCGAGTTCATGGAAGGGGCGCGACGGCATATAGGGAGAATTCATGTCTTTTCAGTCTGTGCATGAAGACGTTGGACGGCGCCGTGCATACCGGTCTAATCAGAACGGGAACGGGTCGTCGGAGGACGGCGTGTTCACAGGCTGGCTTCCAGTCGGAGCTGTCGCAGCGTTAGGATGAACTGTCGCAGGCTTGTACATGAGTTCGAGCCGTTCGGCCCAGATTTCAAGGGTCTCGCGTTGTTTGCCGTTCTTGTCCGTGTAGTTCCTCGTGCGTATTTGTCCTTCGATAAACACCTTGTCACCTTTCTTGACGTAGCGCTCCACGGTTTGGGCCAGACCGCGCCATAAGATGACGGTGTGCCATTCTGTCCGGTCGGGGACTTGAACTCCATTGGGGAGGGTGTATCCTTTTTCAGTTGTGGCCAACCTGATTTGGGCCACAGCGACGCCGTTGTCTATGTAGTGGATGTCCGGGTCGCGCCCTACATTACCGATGAGAAGAACTTTGTTTAGCGACATGATGAGAGATGTGTTTGTGTTTCCTGTAGGTTTATCGGATACGGTCTGCGGCACGCACTTTCTCTTCGTCGCTCTTGATGGCTTTACGGGCCAGTATGACGGACAGAAGTGCGAAGAACGGGAGCACGATATACAGTGTCGGGGTGAAGGAGGCCGTCAATCCGCGCGACAGGGTGAAACCATATGCGATGTAGGCGGCGTAATAGAGGATGTAGGACACGATGGAGATCGTGCAGAGCGTCATTTGCAATTTCCGATTGTTATATTTGAAAATGCAAAAGACTGGGATAATCACGCAAATCAGTGATAACAGCAAAATACCCCAAGGGAGCGACGGCACGTCGCCAGCCGCTGTTGTTGCCGTGGCTTGGGTGAAAGCTGTGGTGTACATTTCCCATGTTCCGGCTGTTCCTGTGAAATAGGCCAGTGGCATAAAAAATGCGATGGCCGACAAAACGCCGGCCAACAGCAGGTAGACACTTTGAATCCTTTGTATCATAACGACGCCTGACCAATTTTCTCTTTTTCCTTGGCAGGGTTGCGGTAGTAAACGCGGCCCTTCAAAAACTCATCCGCAGCGATAAGTGTCGGTTTCGGAAGCTTCTCGTAGTAGCGCGAAATCTCGATTTGTTCGCGGTTTTCAAACGTTTCCTCAAGATTGTCGCTCGTGGAAGCAAATTCTTTCAGTTTCTTCGACAGGTCTTCTTTCATCTGAGAGGAAATCTGGTTGGCCCGCTTCGACATGATGACAACGCTTTCATAGATGTTGCCAGTCTCTTCGCAGAAATCCATCAGATTGTGGGTCACCGTGTTGGTGGGGGCTTTGCTTTTCTTGTAGTCCATATGGCGTTTGTAAGTTATTCTTCTTCTTCGTTGACGTAGGGTGAGGCTTGCTCAAAGAGCTTTTGGGCTTCGCCCATGTACTTCGATTCGGGATATTCGTTTGTGAAACCATAATACTCGTCGATGGCGTTGTGGTAGCGCTCTTCCTTCTTTTCTTCCACGCTTTGGCGGGCTAATTCGAATTTTGCCCGTAGCACGAGTATGGCGAAATCTTCGCGGCGGTTTGAGAACGGATAATCTTTCAATGCGTTTTCCGCCGTGACGATGCAGGCTTGATAGTTACTGCCACCGTTGGTGCAGTTCCCGAAATAGCTGCCGAGGTCATAATACAGTTTGGCCGACATGTATTCTTTCTCCACCAGTTTGTCTTGCAGGGCAAAAATCATCTGTTGCGCGCTTTCGCGGAGTTTGCTGTCAGGATAGGCATCTAAAAAGCCTTGGAATTCGGAAATGGCTTCATAGGTAGCCGATTGGTCGAGCTTGGGTTCGGGCGTGCACTCGTAAAGCGCTTTGCCTGCATAGAAACGGGCCTCTTCCACGAGGTAGCCTTTGGGATAGGTTTCGTAGAACTTGCGGAACACCGAGGCCGCGGCGTCGTAGTTCTCTGCTTGGTAATGGCTCATGCCCAGCAGGAAGAGCGATTCTTCGCCCTTGTCCGTACCTTTCAGCATGGCGATCACTTCTTGGAACAAAATAGCAGCGCGATTTGACTGGCCTTCTGCCAGATATTGTTTGGCTACTTCATATTTATAGTCGTAGTCGTTGGTCCTCATTACTTCGTTGTAGTTGCTGCAAGCGGAGAATGAGATGACAAACGCGCAGGCAAGAAAATATAGGGTCGCTTTTTTCATTACCGGTAATTTGCTGCAAAGTTAGCAATTCCCGGCGGGATGAGCAACTGTCAGCCAGAATTTTATGATTATTCACGCTGGCGGTGTCTGCCTGCCGGTGGAGCGCCATGCATATGGCTTATTTGCGGTTCATGAAACGGCGCGTCAGCCAGCGGCGCACAGGCTCGTCGTACACTTTCAGAATTGCGTATGTCAAGGCGATGCTGCCGAAGAACAACAGTAGTGCCACGGGCCATGTCTCGGCAAAGGTGCGTTTTTCGCTGCTGCTCCATGTCCAGGCGTAGAACAGGTAGGCAAAAGGATAATGGACGACGTAGATGGGATAGGAAATGTCGCCCAGAAATTTGCAGAGACCAGCCGTCGCCCGGTCGGTCGCCTTACCCGAAGCGCCGAGATAGACCAGACAGGGAAAGAGGATGATGACGCAGACCGCGTCATAGAGGCCGTTAAGCCAGAAAGCATCAGCACCCCAATGAGGCAGGGCGAGCAAGACAACAACCGCTCCACTGCAAATCCAGAATGCGCCACGAACGGGGATGGGGCTGAACTTGCGTGACATCAGCAGGCCTATGCAGAAAGCGAAGAGCAGACGCAGCAGGCCGCCGGCAAGGTTGTTGTCTATCAAAGTCCAGCCTACGCCCAGATGGCCGTAGCCCGAGAAATTGCCGACGGCGAAAACGGCAAGGCCGGCGCCGAAGAACACGACGCAGGCGGTGAGCACTTTTGTGCTCATGCGGCGGAAAAGGAAAGCATAGAGGATGTTGCCTATGTATTCGAAGAAAAGCGACCAGTTGGGGCCATTCAGAGGGAACATTTCGTTATTGCCGCGCACGTCGGCTCCCGCTCCGGGCATGACGGGAAGCAGGAACAGGTTGAGCAGCATGGCCAGCATGATCATGGATGTGGCCATATGTGTGCCGTCCCACCTGACACAGCCTTGAATGCAGTAAGCCGCAACGCCGAGCACGACGCCCATGACAACCATGGGGTGCAGTCGGATCAGGCGGCGCTTGAAAAAGCTTTTTGTGGTCAGGCTTGTTTTCCAACGGTCGTCGTAGGCATAACCGATGACAAAGCCGGAGAGGATGAAAAAAAAGTCAACGGCAAGATAGCCGTGGTTGACGTGCTGGTCGACAGGGCTGGTGGCGAATGCCTCGAAGATGTGGTACCAGATGACAACAAGGGCTGCCACACCGCGCAGGCCGTCGAGGAGCTCGTAATGGGGCTTGCTGTCGGCAAATGCGGATGAAGAAATTTCTTGCATGGGATTCAGCTTTGATTATGCGTGATTGGGTTTACGTTTTGCCCGCAAAAGTACGCATATTGAAGTGTTCAAAAATTGACCTAAGGCAAAAATCCTTTCATGCCGTCGAAATGTATGTTGTTCTTTTCCGTCAGTTTGCCGCTCAGCTGTGGTTGTGTCTTCCGGCGATGTGCGGGCTACATGGGGTTTTGCGTTGTCCGCACAGGCGGCTGAGGGTAGATGGAGTGATTCCGAGGTAGGAAGCAATGTATCCGAGGTTTACGCGCTGGCAAATGTCCGGGAATTGCTCAACGAAACTCATGTACCGTTCGCGTGCAGACAGCGTAAGCCGTTCCTTGTGCGAGCGGTGAAGCCGCCTATATTCGTCCTGATGGATGATGCGGCCCCAGTTGGCCAGTTCGATGTTGTGGTGGAACAGATCGAGCAAGTCGGCGAGGCTTATCCGGTAGGCCTCAGTGTCTTCGAGTGTTTCGACGTATTCCTGGCTTGGCTGGCCATAATACAGTTCGTCCATACTGAACACGATGTCGCCTTCTGAGGAAAACGAAGTGGTTATTTCTTCTCCGTCGACCAGCCAGAAAGAGCGTGTCAGGCCTTTTTCGATAAAGTAGGCCGCACGCGTGTGGCGGTGTGCCTGCACCAAGAGAGTGCGCTTGGGTATCATGCAGCGCGTCACACATTCTTTCAAGGCCTTGGCGGTCGTTTCGGACAATGGGTAAAGCGAGTTGATCTTTTTTAGTATGGTTTCCATCATTTATAAAGCTGTGGAGCCGTCTTGCCGGCCCCGCGTGGCTGACAGGCGAGGATTGACGGCCTCTTCCATGCGGGGATGCGGATACGAAAAAACGTCGATGGATGGGGCTATTTTGTGCGTTTCATGTATCGGATACCTTCAGCGAGGTGATGCATCATGGGCCAGAAGTGACACAGACCGTTGATTGAGGATTGCATGGCAAACTTTGCGCAGGCGAGCCACGCGCGGTTGCCCATGCGGTAGTAGGTCATAGCCCCCCGACTGCGCTGGACGCCGGCGTCGACGTAGACCATTTTCTTTTTCAGCATGGTGGATGTCTCGACGGTGCGCTCGGGGAAGTATTTCATCCGCAGTCCGGTGCGGAGGGCGTCTTCAAGCCAGATTTCTTCTTCTCCGCATGTGAGGAACTGGGTCCCGAGGCCGAAACGTTCGTCGAAGCGGATGACGCCTTGGATGGCTTTTCGGCGACAAACCATCTCGATGGCAGAAATTGAGTAGGTGAGTGTGGTGCGGCGGTCATACGTGAACGGCGCGTCGGGGTATTCTTTCAGGGGTTTTCCCGTGTAGGTCGTGGCTTGGAAGAAAGCTACGTCAATGTCGTTTGTATCGAATGTGTGGACAATTTGCTCGTATGCATCGGGTAGCAGGCGGGTGTCGTCGTCTGCGAACATGACGAGGTCGCTCGTGGCCTTTTCCAGCGCGTTGTTGCGGTTGCAGGAGAGGCCTTGTCCGTTGAGCGTGTAGAAGGAAACGTCTGCACGTTCTTTCAAGATTGGCGGAACCAGGTCGAGGTAACGGTCGTCGGTGTATTGGAAAGAGACAATGTAACGTATTTCCTCGCGTGGCGGCATGAGGATGTCGCTGACCCGTACGATTCCTTTATTGAGCGTACATATCAGGATATCAATCGTTTTCATAATTGTATTGGTTTATTAGTTCAACAATTCTTCTGGTGTGTTCTTGGGGCTGCACGGGGCTTATCGGCAGGCTTAGTTCGCATTGGGCGAAGCTTTCTGCCCGCGGGTAGTGCAGGGCGTTGTATGAGGCAAATGCTTTCTGCTTGTGGACTGGGATGGGGTAGTGTACTAAGGTCTGCACCCCGTGTCGGGACAAGTAGTGTTGGAGGTTGTCACGGTGGTGGCAGAATACGGGAAATATGTGGTGAACGTTACTTTCCCCGGGAGTGTAGTCAAGCGTCCATAGCTCGGGGCGGCGTGTAATATGGCGGAGATAATAGCTAGCTACTTCGCGTCGTCGGGCATTGTCCGCATCCAGCCAAGGGAGTTTTACGGAGAGTATGCTGGCTTGTAGCTCATCAAGCCTGCTGTTCGTGCCGGGCCAGAGATGCTCATACTTTCGTTGGCTGCCGTAGTTGGCGAGGGCGCGGATGCGTTCGGCCAGTTCTTCGTCGTTTGTCGTCACGGCTCCGCCGTCGCCCAATGCGCCCAGATTCTTTCCTGGATAAAAGCTGAATCCGGCCGCGTCGCCCAAGGCGCCGGCGTGGAGCCCGTCATACTGGGCTCCGTGGGCTTGTGCGGCGTCTTCAACGATGCGCAGGCCATGATTGTCGGCAAGTTTGCGGAGAGGCTCCATGTCACAGATTTGGCCGTAAAGGTGGACGGGGATGATGGCGCGGGTGCGTGGCGTGATGGCCCGCTCGACCGAAAGGGGATCGAGCAGGGGAGCGTCGGGGCGGATATCAGCCAGTGCGAGCGTTAGTCCTGCCGCTACGACTGCTTCTGCTGTCGCTACGAATGTGAATGCCGGAACGACGACCTCGCATGTGTCGTCCCATCCATAGAGCTGCTTCATCGCTTTCAGGATGAGCGTGAGAGCGTCCATTCCATTACCGACGCCGACACAGTGGCGTACGCCGCAATATGAGGCATACGTTCGCTCAAAACGCTGTTGTTCTGGCCCGTTGATGTAATATCCGGATGCCAGTGTGCGCTTGACAGCCTCGCTGAGTTGCGGTTCGAAACGGGCGTTCACTCCCTGCATGTCAATATATGGGATTTCCATGAGCGTGAGGATTAAAAGTCGAGGGCGTAAGTGTCATAACAAACGGCTCGTCCGCCGAATTCCTGTTTTTGGATGAGCAGCCCGTTGTTGAGGATGGTGCCGCTCTGTTCGGTCGAAATTCCGAAATCGAAGAACCAGCGGTTGCCGAAGTCCTTTCGCAGTAACTCATCAAAGAGCATGTCAAGTGCTCCGCATCGGCGCCCTTCTTCGTTTGTGGCGATGTATTGGGCGTGTACGGCCGTTGGCGTCAGGTAGAGGAGGGTGCCGCCCAGCATCGAGGTGTCGCGTTTGTGTATGGTCCAAAGCTTTATCTCCAAAGGGTGGAGGCTTTGAAGTCGGGTTATTTCGTCCACGCTATGAACAGGCCTTGTCTGATGTCGACTGGCCAGTGTCTGTGTGAGGATGGCCCAGTATTCGGCCAACGCTTCGGAGATGTCGGCGTCGTGTCCTTTCACAGTGAGGCCCTCACGTACTGCTTTCCGGCGTCCGCGCAGCCGGCGGACAGACAAGGGCAGGGGGGCGCGCAGGTCGACGGCCGACGAGATGGCGCGGGCTGTCAGCCTTGCGTTCAACCGCGTAAGGACATACAGGTCCTCGTCGGAGGGGTACACATTATAAATATAAGGGACTTTCTTGTAGATGAGCCGTGTGGCGCCGGATAGGCGATAATGCTCGGTGATTAGGGCGAAAATTTCGTCCACTGCGTCATAGTTCAGGTCGCGCCGCATGATGAGGCCGCCATAGGTGAGCCCTTGGTGTGACCACACAGTTCGCGAGGCCGCGTCGTAGTTGGCAGGGAACAGGGCTGCCGGGCGTCCGCTGCTGTCGGTAAAGAGCAATGAACAGTCTGTGAAGCGGTCACTGTGATAGTCCATGTATGACCGGCGGAACAGGAATGTTCCGTTTTTTGCCTCGTCTGTCAGTCGGTTCCAGTCGGCGGTCCAGTCCGGTGTGTAGCTTATAGCGCGCATTCGTGTTTGAATGATAGGAAATCGTTAATATATCCGGCGGGAGTGTAAGACTCCGATGCAAAGCATAGGCATACCGTTCCGGGGGCGAAATTGCGGAGCTCACACCAACTCATCGCAGGAATGAACAGTCCTGTGTCGGGATTGTCAAGCTGGAAAGAAAATGAGCGTCCGTCACGCAACGTCAGATCGATGTCGAAAGTCCCGGTGACGGGAACGATGATTTCGGCGCACGTCCGGTGGGCATGTGCGCCACGCGATGCACCGTCTGGCGTGTGGTGAATCCAGAAAACCCTTCTGATTTCGAATGGGAGTTGTGCGTTCTCGACAAAAGTGAGCGAACCGCGTTGGTCCGTGCAGGTGGTAAAGTCAATCAGCAGTTCTTGTTTGTCGTGTACGTAGTCCATTCTTTATAGTTTCCTCTTAATTTGTACAAAATTATTTATTCGCGTTCTCTTCACGGACTTTCTCTTGCCTAAGACTTTATATTAAACATAATACACATTATATTTGAATCTTGGTCTGCTCTTGACGAACTTGCGGAAGCTGACTTCTGACCGTTACGGCCTTAAAGCGAACCTCCGTTGACTTTATAGGCAATTCGCAAACCTCTGTTACTATCTAGAAGTAAAATTGCGAAAAGTGTCACTTTAAACTTTGCAAATGTGCGGAATAGACGTTAAAACTTACACATCTAATGTAAAAGAGAGAAACAGACGTGTTGAGATACGCAGGGAATTATAATCTTTGTGGCATGGATAAGGATTTGATACAATTTATAACAGATAGGTTTTTTAGAGGTAGTATAGGTTGTATGGTTGCTGCTTGTATCTGTATGTTTATTTTTGTAGTTGGTTCTATTGCTTTTTCAGACGCAATAATTTGGGCTGTTTGTTGTGCAATTGGACTGTAATACATAGCACAATAAATATCCCCAATCGGTAGATTTGCCGTAAGCTGCCCATTGGGAATGCTTTCCGTTTTTTTAGAGCTGTGACGGCCACGGCGGAAGCAGTTGCAAAAAGAACGGTTACTGCGCTTGTTGAAGTGGCATAATTGTAAGTGGACTAAAAAATCACGTTTCCTTGTTCTTATTGGTGCGATAGATTTTAGTATATTTGCAGTCAATAACCTGTTTGTTGCTACGCAAGCGTGTGTTCTATGCACACGGCGCGCATATGTGTGCCATGTTGGCAGTCGGCTGGACATGACGTTGGCGGCAAGTCAGGATTATTAAAAGTAATAACTTGCAATATAAATAATAACACCTCTGTCATTCGTTTGACAACAACAAAAATTCTGATGGGGAAATCAATACAACTGATGAACCGTGCGGCCGATAACATTCGCATATTGGCCGCTTCTATGGTTGAGCGTGCCAAGTCGGGACATCCCGGCGGTGCGATGGGCGGAGCTGACTTCATTAACGTCCTTTACTCAGAATTTCTTACTTTCGACCCCGACGATCCCCAATGGAAGTGCCGTGACCGTTTCTTCCTAGACCCTGGGCACATGTCGCCGATGTTGTATGCGCAACTTGCATTGATTGGCAAATTCTCGATCGACGACTTGAAGCAATTCCGCCAATGGGGCTCTCCTACCCCCGGCCATCCCGAACTCAACGTGAGCCGCGGTATTGAGAATACGTCGGGTCCTCTCGGGCAGGGTCATGCTTACGCTGTGGGTGCGGCTATTGCTGCCAAGTTCATGGCCGCCACGACGGGTAATCCCTCATTTGCTGAAGAAACCATTTATGCTTATATCAGCGACGGCGGCATCCAAGAGGAAATTTCGCAAGGGGCCGGGCGTATGGCCGGACATCTCGGACTTGACAACCTCATCATGTTTTATGACGCGAATGAGATACAGTTGAGCACGGACACAGCAACAGTTTACAGTGAAGACACTGCGCTCAAATACAAGTCTTGGAATTGGAATGTTATTGAAATCGACGGTAACGACTGTGAAGCCATCCGAGCCGCGTTGACGGCTGCAAAGGCAGAAAAGCAGCGTCCGACGCTCATTATTGGCCATTGCGTGATGGGCAAAGGATGCCGTCGGGCCGACAATACGAGCTACGAGCGTGACTGCGGGACTCATGGGGCTCCTTTGGGTGGCGATGCCTATGTCAATACGATTAAGAATCTTGGTGGTGACCCCGAGAACCCGTTCATCATTTATGATGATGTCAAAACCATGTATGGAGAGCGCCTCGACGTGCTGCGTCATGAAGTGGCTGTCCGTCGTGGGCAAGAGCAACGATGGGCGGACGAAAATCCCGAAAAGGCCGAAAAGCTGGAACACTGGTGGAAGGGCGAACTGCCCGAGATGCCTTGGGATGAAATCAAACAGAAAGCAAACAGCCCCACACGCAACGGGTCATCTGCCTGCCTGTCGATGTTGTCGGAATATGTGGAGAACATGATCTGCTCGTCGGCCGATTTGTGTAATTCTGACAAGACGGACGGTTTTCTCGCCCACACACATATTATTCAGAAAGGCGATTTCACCGGACGTTTCCTTCAAGCAGGAGTGTCTGAGCTGACGATGGCCTGCCTTTGCATCGGTATGGCTCTGCACGGCGGAGTCATCACCGCGATGGGGACGTTCTTTGTCTTCTCCGATTATATGAAGCCTGCCATCCGTATGGCCGCGCTGATGGAACTTCCCGTCAAGTTCATCTGGACTCACGACGCTTTCCGCGTTGGCGAAGATGGTCCTACGCATGAGCCTGTCGAGCACGAGGCTCAGATACGTCTGATGGAGAAACTTCAAAACCACAGCGGGCTTGATTCCGTGCGTGTCTTGCGTCCGGCTGATGCACACGCTGTGACGGAATGCTGGCGCATGGCCATGGAGAACATGCAGACGCCTACGGCGCTCATTTTCAGCCGACAGGCAGTGAAGGACCTGCCTGCGGGCACAGATTATAAGCAAGTTTCAAGAGGGGCGTATTGCGTGATCGATACGCCTGTCCCCGACGTTATCCTTGTTGGCTCCGGTTCCGAAGTCTCGACATTGGTCGACGCAGCCTCCAAACTGCGGCAAGATGGCTATGCCATCCGTGTGGTCAGTTGTCCGTCGGAAGGCTTGTTCCGTCGCCAAAGCCGTGAATATCAAGAGCAGATCCTGCCTGCCGGCGTGAAAAAATTCGGCTTGACGGCGGGCCTCGCCGTGACGCTTAGTGGATTGGTCGGGAACGGTCGTATCCATTCGCTTGAAAGTTTCGGCTATTCCGCTCCTTTCCCCGTCCTCGACGAGAAACTGGGCTTCACGCCGGAAAACATATATGAGGAAGTTCTCAGTTATTTGAAAGAAGCATAATGGCTATCAGCAAGGATAAAACAATCGGTCTGGCTTCCGACCATGCCGGTTATGCACTTAAATGTGCTGTCAAGGAATACTTAGAGCAGTTGGGATATACCAGCCACGATTACGGGTGCCTTACGCCGGAGCGGTGCGACTATCCGGACTTTGCCCATGCATTGGCCCGCGGCATAGAAAGTGGAGAATGTGATTACGGCATTGGAATATGCGGTTCAGGCGAGGGCATCAGCATGGCGCTCAATAAGCACCAGCAAATCCGCGCCGCCCTCTGTTGGGCTCCCGATCTTGCAAAGATGTCGCGCCTGCACAATGACGCCAATGTGCTCGTCATGCCGGGGCGTTACATTGACGAAGCCACGGCACGTGCCATAATGGACGAGTTTTTTCAGACGGATTTTGAAGGCGGTCGCCATGTCGAACGCATCCGTAAAATCCCGGTTTCGTAAAGGCAAATGCAAGATATGGGCAAGTTTTCGAGCCGTTTCATGCTGTAAATGAGCGAAAAGTTGTATCTTTGCACCGTTTTAATCGGTGTAAAAGAGTAATTAACTTTACTGTAACAGTTTATGACAAAAGCGGAAATCGTAACGCAGATTTCTCAGAAAACGGGAATTGACAAATCGACGGTGCTGGTCACGGTCGAAGCGTTTATGGATCTTGTGAAAGAAAACCTGTCCAAGGAAGAGAACGTTTATCTCCGCGGCTTCGGGAGCTTCATTTTGAAGAAGCGCGCAAAGAAAACGGCGCGTAATATCACGAAGAACACGACGATAATCATTCCGGAACATTTGGTTCCTGCTTTCAAACCGGCAAAGACGTTTGTTGAGACAATAAAAGAACATACTAACTAAAACTTAAAAAAATGCCAAGCGGAAAGAAGAAAAAAAGACACAAGATGTCTACGCACAAGCGTAAAAAAAGACTGAGAAAGAACAGACACAAGAGCAAATAACAAAATTTGTGTCATGACAAATTAAGAACAAACTTGGGTGGTCTATTCGAAGGCGTTCAGGTTTGTTCTTAATTTAGAAACCCCCTCCTCTTACGTGGTTTGATATGGTTAGCGAAGTCATCGTTGATGTACAGAAGGACAAGATATCCATCGCCCTGCTTGAAGACAAGAAACTGGTAGAGTTTCAGCAGGAAGGGCGCACGGAGTCTTATGCCGTAGGTAACATTTACCTGGCTAAGGTGAAGAAAATCATGACTGGGCTCAACGCTTGTTTTGTCAACGTCGGGTTCGAGCGTGATGCCTTTCTGCACCACTTGGACTTAGGCGGACAATTCCATTCCTTTGAGAAGTATATCAAACAAGTACGGAGCGATCGTAAGCACCTCTACCCTATCACCAAAGCCAGTATGCAGCCTGAGCTTCCACGTGACGGAAGCATCCAGAACACCCTGAAAGTCGGTCAGGACGTATTGGTGCAAATCACCAAGGAACCCATATCGACCAAAGGTCCCCGGCTGACATGTGAGCTGTCCTTTGCTGGGCGCTATCTGGTGCTTATCCCGTTCAACGACAAAGTCTCGGTCTCGTCTAAGATAAAGAACGAAGAGGAGCGAACACGGCTTAAACAACTCATACTCAGTATCAAACCTCGCAATTTTGGTGTTATTATCCGTACCGTGGCTGAGAATAAACGCGTAGCGGAACTTGATGCCGAATTGAAAATCCTTGTGAGGCGTTTTGAGGATATGATGGCCGCCGTGCAGCAAAGCAACAAGACGCCGCAGTGTGTGTATGAGGAAACGAGCCGCACCGTAGCCTTGCTACGCGACTTGTTCAATCCTTCGTACGAAAACATCTATATCAACGACAAGTCGGTCTACGAAGAGGTCCGGGCCTATGTTGCCCTCATTGCCCCTGAGCGCCATCACATCGTCAAGTTATATAAAGGTTCCGTGCCTATTTTTGACAATTTTTCGGTGACGAAGCAAATCAAATCGTCATTCGGAAAGACCGTCACATACAAGCATGGCGCTTATCTTATCATTGAGCATACCGAAGCGCTGCATGTGGTGGACGTGAACAGTGGTAACCGTTCGAAGGCACAGGAAACGCAAGAGATGAATGCGCTTGACGTCAACCTTGGCGCTGCCGACGAACTCGCCCGACAGTTGCGATTGCGGGACATGGGCGGTATCATCGTTGTGGATTTCATAGACATGGATAAGGCGGAAAACCGCCAAAAACTCTATGAACGCATGTGTCAGAACATGCAGAAAGACCGTGCACGCCACAACATTCTTCCTTTGAGCAAGTTCGGGCTGATGCAGATAACCCGTCAGCGCGTCCGTCCGGCAATGGATATTAATGTGGAGGAAACCTGTCCGACATGCTGCGGAACGGGGAAAATCAAGTCAAGCATCCTCTTCACGGACAGTCTGGAAGGCAAGATTGATACGCTCTTCAATCATTTAGGAATCCGCAAGATACGCCTGCATGTGCATCCTTATGTGGCTGCCTACATCAATCAGGGTTTCATCTCGCTGAAACATCGTTGGCAGATGAAATACAGTAGAGGCTTGAAAATTGTAGCCGACCAGAAGCTCGCGTTCCTTGAATATCGTTTCCTTGACGCCAACGGCGAGGAAATCGACATGAAGGAAGAAGATGAGATGAGCGCCACCAAGCTTAAAAAAGACTGATCGTCCGTCAGTCTGTGCCGCACAGGGAGTCGTTGTGCCGGTATTCCTCCTTTCTTTTTCCCAAAAGAATAAAATGTTTCCGAGTCCGCCATTTTTCGGACTAAATCGTTTTTTGATTCCCACTTTTGGGGCAATCGGCCTGTCACTAGCACTGACAATTCGCCCGGTCACGGATTTACCATGTAGCGTCACAGTATGAAGAATTACAACTTATTTAACAGTCGCATCGTAATTTACACGCTGATTTGCCAAGTAGAAAGAAAAAAATGACTACATTTGCGGCAACTTAAATCAGATTTGCCCGCAAAAGATGATAAAGAAGAAGATGAAAGCCTGCTTGTTGGGACTGTTCGTCCTCGCCGCTGCTCCCGTGCAGGCACAAGACCTGATTGCGCGTCAGGCTCCTATTGACAGAAAACTCAAAAGTGTAGATTCCGTAGCCCTGCAACGTCTCTTTGAACGTGAGCGGGAACTTGACGTCAATTATGCCCGCGAACTTTATCCGGGATGGAACAACCGTTTCGCCAGAAGTTATGACGTCGTGATGCCCGACAGTTTCCGTATTGACCTGCGGGGCTTTTACATGCCGACAGACAGCCGCCGGATTACGAGTAACTTCGGCTACCGTCGCGCTTTCCGCCGCCAGCACGAAGGGCTGGATATCAAAGTCTATATCGGTGATACTATCCGTTCCGCGTTCGACGGTAAGGTGCGGGTAGTCCGTTATGACCGTGGTGGTTACGGTTATTATGTCGTTATCCGTCACCCAAACGGACTGGAAACCCTTTACGGGCACCTTTCCAAACAGCTTGTCGACGAAGATCAGATCGTTAAGGCTGGCGAGCCTATCGGTCTGGGTGGTAACACGGGACTTTCGACCGGATCACACCTTCACTTTGAGACACGTTTCCTCGGGCGGGCCATCAACCCGGTGTTGATGTTTGACTTTCCCAACCAAGATGTCACCGGTGACTTCTTCGTTTTTCGCAAGGACGGAGACTATGACCGCTCTCTCGCATCAGACGGCTCCCGTAACGAGTCGTCGCGGCAAGACGGGGCGCAGACATTGCGCCTTTCCGGACACTTTTATAAGGTGAAGTCGGGCGAGACCCTGTCGTCCATCTCCGACAAGTTGGGCATTTCAGTCGACATGCTCTGCAAAGCCAACCGACTTACTACCCGCTCGAAAATACGGCCGGGTCAGGTGCTGAGATACTAAGACTTTTTCATCTCTTTGATAAATAACGGGCCGGAGGGAACTGAGCGTTTCTTTCCGGCCCGCTTTTTCCTGCCAGACACTCGCGACTGGATGCAAGGCTTCGTGTCAGCAAAACTACATGATTGCGAAGCGTAACGTTTGTTTGGCTGGTTCGGACGAATTGCGTAACTTTGCGTCAAAAGACAGCTGATGGATTTACAATCACAGACAACGCAACAAGAGTTCCAGCAGGTACTCTCTCTCTGTCGCGAACTATTTAGCCGGAAATTGCAAGATTACGGAAGTTCGTGGCGCATCATGCGCCCGGCATCGGTGACTGATCAATTGTTCATCAAGGCGAACCGCATCCGTACGCTTCAAGAAACCGGACATGCGGAGGTCGAGGAAGGCATTGTGCCTGAGTTCATCGCTATTGTGAATTACAGTATTGTCGGACTCATACAACTCGATCTCGGTGCAGCCGACGCGGCCGACCTCTCGCCCGAAAAAGCGCTTGAACTATATGACCAATACGCCCAAAAGGCCCTTTCGCTGATGAGCCGTAAGAACCACGATTATGGTGAAGCCTGGCGAGGCATGAGGGTGAGTTCATACGTAGACCTGATACTGATGAAGATTTTCCGCACCAAGCAGATAGAAGACCACGCCGGACGGACGCAGGTGTCGGAAGGCATCGACGCAAACTATATGGATATGGCCAATTATGCCGTGTTTGGGTTAATCAAGTTAGAGATTGAAGGCTAAGGCTCGACATATCGTATTTCTCGGGTGGATCAACCTTTGCCGTCTTGTGCTCGCGGCGGTGTTCATCTTTTCAGGTTTTGTCAAGGCGTGCGACCCGCTAGGCATGGCCTATAAGGTCGAAGCCTATTTCACCGAATTCGGCGTGGTGCCTCCTGTCATGGGCGATATCCGGTTTTCGGTGGTAATCGCGGTCGTGCTGGGAGCATTTGAGTTTTTGTTGGGCGTCTATCTTCTGGCAGGCATCCACAGACGTTTCACGTCGTGGTGCACTTTGGTAGTGATGAGTCTTATGACCGCGCTTACAGCCTATCTGTATTTCTTTTCAGCCATTCCCGATTGTGGCTGTTTCGGTGAGGCCATTGTCCTTTCCAACCGCGATACGCTACTGAAAAATCTAGTTCTGCTCCTCCTGGCAGCCAGTTTGTTGTGGGCGCCGCGTCGTATGGCCCGGATTATCACCCAGCGTAATCAATGGATCCTGGCTCTCTATTCTGTTTCCTATGTTTTCATTCTTTCCGTCTATACGCTCTATCACATTCCCGTGCTGGACTTTACGCCCTATAAGGTTGGTGCGGATCTCTCTGCGGCTACACGGGGAGAATACGAAACTGTGTTCGACTATGAAAAAGACGGTCGTCGGCAGACCTTCGACATCGACCATCTTCCCACAGCGGGCGACTGGACTTTTGTCGAGGCCCGCACAAACGTTATTAAGCATCCTGAGATTGAAAGCCTGGCCGTGTTTGACGGCGAACAAAACATGACCGACAGCCTGCTTTCTGACACGGGCTATGTATTCCTTCTTACGTCGCCCGACCTCGACGAGGCGGATGCCGGGTGTTCCGATTATGTGAACGACCTGTACGACTATTGTGTGGACCACGGTTATGCCTTTTATGCCCTCACTCCGCCCGATTCGGCGGCGCAGAGCAGGTGGACCGATGTGACGGGAGCGTCATACTCATTCCTAGCTGTTGACGATGAGAACCTGAAAGCCATGGTGCGCTCAAACCCTGGTATGCTGCTGTTGAAGAAAGGGCGAATTTTAGGGAAATGGGGACACAACGATTTTGCCGTGCCGGCCGGTGTCTGCGAGGCCGACCGTCCGCTTCATGTCGTGGCGCTCGATCATGTGGCGCCGGGTAGCCTCTCATCGCGGGTGTTGGCTGTCATCATGTGGTTCGTGGTGCCCCTCTTTCTCGTCGTCATGGCCGACCGCATCTGGATCAGTAGTAAATTTTACAGACACTATATTTTCAAACGCAATCTTAATTCAAGTAAAAAAGATGAGAAAGAAAATCGTAGCAGGCAACTGGAAAATGAACAAGAACCTGCAAGAAGGCATTGAACTGGCAAAAGAGTTGAACACCGTGCTGAGCGCCGACCGTCCTAACTGCGACGTTGTCATCTGCACGCCGTTTATCCATCTGGCATCCGTAGCGCCGCTGCTCGACGCCTCAATCATCGGTCTTGGTGCCGAAAATTGTGCTGACAAAGCCAGTGGTGCTTATACGGGCGAGGTTTCGGCCGAGATGGTGAAGTCTACGGGAGCGCAGTACGTTATCCTCGGCCACTCTGAGCGCCGCTCCTATTACCACGAGACGGCCGAGATCCTGAAAGAGAAAATCAAGCTGGCGCTCGCCAACAACTTGAAAGTTATCTTTTGCATTGGCGAGGTTCTCGAAGAGCGTGAGGCCGGCAAGCAGAACGAGGTGGTGAAAGGCCAGCTCGAAGGCTCGCTTTTCGACCTGAGCGCAGAGCAATTCTCACAGATCATCCTGGCTTATGAGCCGGTATGGGCTATCGGTACGGGTAAGACCGCCACGGCAGAACAAGCCGAAGAGATGCACGCCTACATTCGCGGGGTGATTGCCGAGAAGTTCGGTGCAGATGCCGCAGAGAATGTTTCAATCCTCTATGGTGGAAGCTGTAAGCCCAGCAATGCAAAGGAACTCTTTGCCAAACCCGACGTTGACGGAGGCCTTATCGGTGGCGCTGCATTGAAAGCCGCAGATTTCAAGGGAATTATCGACGCTTGGAAATAATTGACTTTAAGAAAGGGGGACTCTGTCCGGGAATCATCCGGGCGGATGTCCCCTTCGTTTTTCATAAACCGACTGCCAATGATGAAGCATTTTTTACTTCTCTTTCTGCTCTTCCTTGCCAGTATGGGGCTGTCGGCGCAGAAGACTTTTACGGAACATCTGACAGCTGACAAGGCGGGACAAGGCCGGGTGCGTGTATACCAGTCGGCAGACGTTGAGGCTGTGGTCAACGGGGTGAAAGACCGGAAAACTGCGACAACACCGGAGAAGCCACAAGCGGGAAAGGCGCATAAAGACACCCTGCCTACTTCAAAGACTACAGTCGGCGTGAAGCCAGCCTCACCAGTCGACACGCCGAGTACTGCCAGACATACATCCAAACGCCGCCGTAAAGCCAGTGGATTCCGAATCCAGATTTATACGGGCGGAAATTCACGCGCCGACAGGGTCGCTGCAGAGCGTGCCGGCCGCACATGCCGTGCAGCATTCCCCGAACTGGCAGCTTACACCCATTTCCTCTCGCCGCGTTGGGTGTGCCGTGTAGGCGATTTCGCCACCCAGCAGGAGGCGTCGGAATATGCCAGCAAACTGCGTCAAGAAGGAGCTTTCCGTGAAGTGCGTGTGGTGAAAAGTATTGTCTGGCTGCCCTAATTTAATTGAGATATGGAAGAAAACATCGAGGCTCTGAAACATCATTATCACGAAATTCTAGCCCTTCTCGGCGAAAATCCGTCGCGCGAGGGCTTGCTGAAAACGCCTGAGCGGGTGGCCAAGGCCATGCTTACCTTGACGCGGGGGTACAGAATGGACCCGGAAACCATTCTCAACTCCGCCAAGTTCAAGGAGGAATACAGTCAGATGGTCATCGTCAAGGATATTAATTTTTATTCACTCTGCGAGCATCACATGCTGCCTTTTTACGGCCGGGCACATGTTGCATATATCCCCAATGGCTATATCACCGGGCTTTCGAAGATAGCCCGTGTGGTCGACGTATTCTCCCACCGTCTGCAAGTGCAGGAGCGCATGACGATGCAAATCAAGGAGTGCATACAGCATGCGCTGAATCCGTTGGGCGTGATGGTTGTTGTAGAGGCACAGCACATGTGCATGCAGATGCGCGGTGTTGAGAAGCAGAATTCCGTCACGACAACGAGTGACTTCTGCGGGGCTTTCAACCAAGCCAAAACGCGCGAAGAGTTTCTCCAACTGATTCGCGGGGTGCAAAACTGATTCTAATGGTGAGTGGAAAGCCGGTCCCGGTCTGCTTTTCGATAGCCGGACTCGACCCTTCAGGGGGTGCTGGAATCCTGGCCGACGTGAAGACGTTTTCGGCTTTGGGCTGTTATGGGGCTGCGGCGGTAACTGCTCTTACGGCACAGAACACCCTCGGCATAACCGGCGTATGGCCTGTGGCTCCCGATGTGCTCGAAGCGCAGCTCAATACATTTTTTGCCGATTTCACTGACGTACATGTAAAAATAGGCATGGTGGCCACGTTGGAAAACGCAGCAGTCATCCTGCGCATGCTTGAACAATATGCCGGACGCATTGCCACGATAGTCTACGACCCGGTCATGGCGTCGACAAGCGGAGCTAGCCTTTTGACGCCTTCTACCCTTCCCTTTTTGCGCGATTGCTTTTTCCCGCGCTGTACCCTCGTGACGCCCAATCTCCCCGAAGCCTGCCACCTGTGGGGTTGCACCGTTCCGCTGAGGGTACCGGATGACGTCCGGCGTGAACTGGTCCCTCTGTGTCGGCCTACGCCGGGGCACGGCGTTCTGCTTAAAGGCGGACATCTGGAAGACGAAAGGAATACGTCGACCGACTTCCTCGTCACGCATGATGGGGTACGTCCGTTTATCTCGCCGCGCGTTCGGACGAAGAACACGCACGGCACGGGCTGCACGCTCTCCTCGGCAGTCACGGCCTTTCTTGCTTTGGGGCATAGCCTGCCAGAGGCCGTCGGCCGGGCGAAGGACTACCTGACCGGAGCGCTTGAATACGGGCGCGGATTTGCGATGGGGACGGGCCACGGCTCCGTTAACCACTTCTACGCTCCCAAGACGTTGCAGGAGTTGCACACCAAGAGACCGTCAACTCCGGCAGTTTAGCTGCTGTGCGCTGGCTGCGGACTGCCGGATGCCAACTGTACGGTTCTGCCCGTAAAACTTTACTCAACCGTTTCGTTATTTCAAACTTCGTGAGTGATTTCCCTATTTTCTCACTATATATGAAGTTCCTTCTATAACTCCTTATATGATGTTTCTTTTTATGTTCCTGCGTACAAGGGGATATGTCCGTGTGTGTGAAATGGTCGGAATGGATGTCGGAAAACCACGCATTGAAACCAACCGGCTGACGGGATGGACTGGAACTGCGACAGAAATGTTCGTTGCGGCTCAAGGATGAGCGGGACGGTGACTTGCTCGTCAGTCCTGCTTCATGGCCGGTAGAAGCGCGCCAAAAGCCAGTAGGCCATCCGACGTTGCCATGGTTCGTCGTTCAAGTCCACATGTACCGTGTGCGAGCGATAAAGGTTCAGGTCATACAGGAAGTTGTGTGCTTTCCATTCGTTCACGAGGCTGGCGATTGAGCGCCGGTGGATAACGGAACCTTCGGCGGGATTTTCCTGTCGGATTTTCAGCAGACAGGCTTCCATCTCCTTTTCGTTGCGGATCAGGTGGCTGTTGTAGATAGTGACGTTTTCGGGTGTGAATTTATATTTCATCGTGTCGGGTGCTGTGCGGACGTTTCTTTCGGATTATCGTGGCTGTGCCGATGTGGGAATGGCTAGGGCGGGAACGGCCGTTTTCATAAGTGGCAAAGATAGCGAAGAAAGGGAGCAAAAGCAAGAAAAAATGCCTTTTCTTCGGCGAACCAGCGTGTTTTTCGACCGCAGCCGGACTTGTCCGTTGTCGACCCACACGTTGTACGATGGTCGGATGGCTGAATTTGTGTTCATTATGAGGCGTTCACTTCTGTTTCTCGCTTTTTTGTTGTACCTTTGCCGTACAAAATCAAAATTGCAACGATTAAATTAAAGCTTACATGAAAGCATTTGTATTTCCCGGGCAAGGTGCCCAGTTCGTAGGAATGGGCAAGGACCTTTACGAGAAGCACCCCGTAGCTAAACAATTTTTTGAGAAAGCCAACGACATCCTTGGTTTCCGCATCTCTGACATCATATTCGAAGGCACTGACGAAGAGCTGAAGCAGACGAAAGTGACGCAACCAGCCGTGTTCCTCCACAGCGTGATCAGTTCGCTCTGTTTGGGCGATGACTTCCTGCCCGACATGGTGGCGGGGCACTCGCTGGGTGAGCTGTCGGCACTGACGGCTGCCCGTTCGTTGAGTTTCGAAGACGGTTTGAAGTTGGTTTATGCACGTGCCATGGCCATGCAGAAAGCTTGCGAAGCAACTCCCTCGACAATGGCCGCCGTCATCGGTTTGACTGACGACGTGATAGAGGGCATCTGCAAGGAAGTGAGCGCAGGAGGTCATGTCGTGGTTCCGGCCAACTATAACTGCCCGGGGCAGCTCGTCATCAGTGGCGAGGTGCCTGCTGTCGAAGAAGCTTGCCAGCGGCTCAAAGCCGCAGGTGCCAAGCGTGCGCTGGTGCTTCCGGTGAGCGGCGCTTTCCACTCACCCTTGATGCAGCCCGCCAAGGAGGAGCTTGAAGCAGCCATCGCCGTGACGGAATTCCACAAGCCCATTTGCCCTGTCTACCAGAACGTGGACGGCGCAGCCCATACTGAGCCAGCCGAAATCAAGGCCAACCTCATCGCACAGCTGACGTCGTCAGTGCTTTGGACCAAGGAGGTGAACAACATGGTTGCCGCCGGTGCCACTGAGTTCATTGAATGTGGACCGGGAAAAGCTCTGCAAGGCATGATTGCCAAGATTTGCAAAGGCAACGATGCCGTCACGATGCACGGCGTGTCGGTAGTCGATTGAACGGCTACGGGCAAATTGCTTGATACATAACGACCCACACGGCAAGCGCTTCGGCTCATGACGAACCGGGCAGCTTGCCGTGTTCACGTTTGAAACATACGAATTAGATTGACCGACGAGATGAAAGAAAAGATGATAATCTACCAGGTGTTGCCCCGCCTTTTCGGTAACGTGAATGAAAACTGCGTTCCACACGGTAGCCTCGCGCAAAACGGTAGTGGGAAAATGAATGATTTCACAGCCGATGTGCTAGCCACAATCAAGGACGAAGGCTACACTCACGTGTGGTTCACAGGCCTCATTGAGCACGCCACGCAGACCGACTATTCCGCTTTCGGCATCGAGCCCGACCATCCGGCGGTTGTCAAGGGGCGTGCAGGATCACCCTATGCTATCAAGGATTACTATGATATCGACCCCGATTTGGCCGAGAATGTCCCGGCGCGCATGAAAGAGTTTGAAAATCTCGTGAATCGTACCCATGAGGCCGGGCTCGGTTTTGTGATGGATTTCGTGCCCAACCATGTGGCTCGCCAATATCATTCAGACGCCAAGCCGGCCAATGTCGTTGATTTGGGTGCCCACGACGTGACTACGCAGGCCTTTTCGCCCCAGAATAATTTCTATTATATCCCCGGCCAGCCTCTCCGCACCCATTTCGACCGTTATCACCTTGCCCCTATGCCCTATCGCGAATACCCCGCCAAGGCCACGGGCAACGACCGTTTTGATGCTTCGCCCGGCGAAAACGACTGGTATGAGACGGTCAAACTCAACTACGGCGTGGACTATTGTGGCGGCCGTCAGAAGCACTTCAACCCTACGCCAGACACGTGGGAGAAAATGCTTGATATTCTACTTTTCTGGGCCGGAAAAGGCGTCGACGGTTTTCGGTGCGATATGGCCGAAATGGTGCCGGTCGAGTTCTGGGACTGGTGTATTTCGCAGGTGAAGGCCCGCTTCCCCCGAATGCTCTTTATCGCTGAGGTCTACAATCCGTCGGAATACCGCAACTACCTGTATGCCGGACACTTCGATTTCCTGTATGACAAGGTGGGGCTTTACGATACACTCCGCGGCGTGATCTGTGGCCACCGGCCTGCATCGGACATCACGTCATGCTGGCAAAGCGTCGACGACATAAAGGACCATATGCTCAACTTCCTTGAAAATCATGACGAGCAGCGCATCGCGTCTGACTTTTTTGCCACAGACGGGCGAAAGGCGCTGCCGGCACTTGTGGTCAGCGCCTGTATGGGTACCAACCCTTTCATGGTCTATGCCGGACAAGAATTCGGCGAGCCGGGAATGGATGCCGAAGGTTTTAGCGGACGCGACGGCCGCACAACCATTTTCGATTATTGGAGCGTTCCTTCGTTGAGAAGAGCTCTTTCCGGACAGCTTCGTGCCGGAGAACGCCACTTGCACGACGCCTATGTCAAACTGCTGCGTCTTTGCAACACGGAATCGACTCTTCGTGAAGGTTCGTTCTTTGACCTGATGTATGTCAATTACGACGGTTGCGGTGGATTCGATCCGAACCGCCATTATGCTTTTCTCCGTCACGCGGGGCACGACCTGCTGCTCATTGTAAGTAACTTTTCGGACGAAGCCTCGCAGGTGGGCGTCCGCATTCCAAGTCACGCTTTCAGCACCCTCGGCCTGCGTGAGGGCATTTGCTGGGCTAGCGACTTGCTTACTGGCGAACCCGTAACGGTCACCTTGCGCCCGGATTCCGTCACGTCAGTGCAACTGCCGCCTTATGGTGCCGTTCTGCTGAAAATGAGATGCTGATGCCTTCATGTGGCACACTATTTGCAAGTTCTAAAACATCATTGCATGTTTTTAGGAATAACGAACAGACTGACAGTTTAACTTTATGGACTACCAACTATCGTCGACACTCTCAAAGGCGCTCTTATACAGCAAGGAAGAGGCGTTCCGCCTGCACAATGGTGCGGTCGGTCCCGGTCATCTACTGCTTGGCCTGCTCAAAGGCAATGAAGGAAAAGCCTTGGAAGTCATCCACCATTTTCCCTTGCCTCCCGGACGGCTGAAAGCGACGGTCGAGGGGTTATTGGCTGAGCAAACCGACAATATGGCAGCAGCAGCTACGCCCGAGACGATAATCATCAATACAGATGCGTCGCGCATCTTGAAACTGAGTTTTCTTGAAGCGCGGCTGTTCAAAAGCCACGTGATCGACACGGAGCATCTGTTGCTTGCAATGTTGCACGACGAGGATAACATTGCCCGCCGTTCGCTGAACGCCAACTCCATTAATTATGAAAATGCCTGTGCTCTGCTTAACTTGAAGCCAGATGTGCAGTCCGGTTTCGGCGTGGAAGACGATGAAGACGAACCCTACTCGAACCCGCACCAACAGTCATCTTCGCAGCGCGACACCCAGTCTGCTACACGGAAGCCTATGACCGATACGCCAGTGCTTGACAGGTTCGGTGTTGATGTGACCCGTGCGGCCGAAGAGGGGAAACTGGACCCCGTCGTCGGCCGGGAAAAAGAGATAGAACGTATCGCACAAATCCTGTGCCGCCGGAAAAAGAACAATCCTGTGCTCATCGGCGAGCCCGGCGTAGGAAAAAGTTCCATCGTCGAAGGGCTGGCCCTGCTCATTGCGCAGAAAAAAGTGCCGCGTTCGCTGCGTGGCAAACGCATTGTTGCGCTCGACATGGCGTCTGTCGTGGCTGGAACGAAGTATCGTGGCCAGTTTGAAGAGCGTATCCGCAACATTATCCTCGAATTGCAGGAGCATCCTGAGGTGGTGCTCTTCATCGACGAGATACACACCATTGTCGGTGCAGGTTCGGCGCCAGGTTCGATGGATGCCGCCAATATGCTCAAACCCGCTCTGGCCCGGGGCGATTTGCAGTGCATCGGAGCCACAACGGTCGACGAATACCGCAAAAGCATTGAAAAGGATGGTGCGCTCGAACGCCGATTCCAAAAAATCATGGTCGAACCGACGACAGCCGATGAGACACTTCAGATCTTGAAGAACATCAAAGAGAAATATGAGGATCATCACAATGTGACTTATACCGACGATGCGTTGAAAGCGTGCGTCAGCCTGACCGAGCGTTACATCACTGACCGTGCCTTTCCCGACAAGGCCATCGACGTGCTTGATGAAGCGGGGAGCCGGGCTCACCTTGTGAATGTATCCGCACCTAAGGAAATCGAAGAGCAAGAGAAGCTGATAGACCTGTTGACCACTCAGAAAGTCGAGGCAGCCCATAACCAGCAGTATGAGCTGGCAGCAGAGTTACGAGACCAGGTCCGGAAGGAGGAGGAGAAACTCGAAGCGCTCACCAATGCCTGGCAGGCCACACTGTCTGAAAACCGCGAGGTTGTCGATCGCGAACAAATTGAAAGTGTCGTGTCGATGATGAGTGGTGTCCCCGTGCAACGCATGGCAGGCGAGGAAAGCGTGCGGCTCAAAGGCATGGCGGGTGAACTTTCGTCACGTGTCATCGCGCAAGATAAGGCCATTGAAAAACTTGTCCGCGCCATCACGCGCAGCCGCATCGGTTTGAAAGATCCCAACCGCCCTATTGGCACGTTCATGTTCCTTGGGCCCACTGGCGTCGGAAAGACGCATTTGGCCAAGTGCTTGGCTGAATTCATGTTCGGTTCGGCCGACGCACTCATTCGTATCGACATGAGTGAGTATATGGAGAAGTACAGTGTCTCGCGCCTCGTCGGTGCGCCACCGGGATACGTCGGCTATGAAGAGGGAGGCCAGCTCACTGAAAAGGTGCGCCGCCACCCCTACTCCATCGTCCTACTCGATGAAATCGAAAAGGCTCACGGAGATGTGTTTAACCTGTTGTTACAGGTGATGGACGAAGGCCGGCTCACTGACAGCAATGGCGTGACGGTCGATTTTCGTAATACGATTATCATCATGACGTCTAACTGCGGTACACGGCAACTCAAAGAATTCGGTCGTGGCATCGGTTTCGACCGCCCGCAAGGGGCAGCCAACAACGTCGGTTTGGCGACAGATGTCATCCAGAAGGCGCTTAACAAACAGTTCGCTCCCGAGTTCCTCAACCGTCTGGACGAAATCATTATGTTTGAGCCGCTTTCGGCCGGAGCTATCCGTCGCATTGCCGACATAGAGTTGCGTGCGCTCACTGGCCGCTTGGAGAAATTGGGCGCTACGCTTCGCCTGACAGATACGGCTATGGACTTTCTCGTGGCGCGTGGGTATGACGTCCAATATGGCGCACGTCCGCTCAAACGCGCCATACAGACTTACGTCGAGGATCCGCTCTGCGAACGCTTGCTTGATGCGGGAGATTCGCAGCACGAATGGATACTCGAAAAGAGCCCGAACGAAGAAAAGCTCGTGTTTGTGTGAGAAACGCAGACGTACGATGACTATAACGGCCTGATATGCTCTTCGGCATACCAGGCCGTTGTTTTATACAAAAAAGCTTTCTCAACTATTTGAAACAGATGGCATTGAATGTAACATACAGATAAGTCAGGGCGAAGCAGCATGTCAGCAGGTCGGCGTCGGATAGACGGTAGTTTGTTATCGTGAAAGCCGATCGGTTACTGACCGAGAGACGGACAGGCTGCCTGTTGAACCGTGTGTAAAGCCAATAGACAGTCGCTCCGACGATGCAGCCCCACACGGTGCCGACTACGACGTCACCAAAATAGTGTACGCCAAGATAGATGCGCGACCATCCGTTGAGTGCAGCCCACGAGAAGAGCATAAGGCCAAGTCCGCGGCGGCGTATCAGCAGGGTGACAAACATGGCTACGGAGAACGTGTTGGCTGCATGGCTTGAAAAGAAACCATAACGCCCGCCGCGGTAATCGTTGACGACATCAAGCAGGTACATGATCTGCGGGTCTTGTGTCGGGCGGAACCGTTTGAAATAGGGCTTGCAGAAGCCGGATGCCATCTGGTCGGCCAAGAGGATGCAGAGACCGATGAAGAGTACGATAAGCCCGATGTGACGGAAGTCGTTGTTACGGATGAGCACATAGAGGAGTACGGCGATCAGTGGTAGCCATGTGACAGTCTGCGTGATCGCCATAAAGAAACCGTCGAGAAATAGCGACTGGCTTCCGTTGATCCAAAGAGTGGCGGCTTGGTCCCACTGTAAGATATGCTGCAACATACCGGGCTTTTCTTTGAAGTTAGACAATTGTGGCTTTCCCGGCTTCGATCCATCCGGTGCGACCATCTGAAAGTTCCACTTGCATCCAGCCTCGTATGGATGTGTCGACAAGGCGGACTCCTGTGCCGGGATGAAGGTCGAAACTGCCTTTTGCAGAGTCAGAAGGGCCTTCGCGTAACGGGCATGTCTGCATGACTACGGCTCGCTGGGACTCTGTGGCCCTTGTGTGTTGCCAAGCTCCGAAACAGTGGGCTGCTACAGCTGTGGCAAAGAGAATAATTGCCCCGAAAAAACTGCATTTGCGCAATAACAGCGGGCGGGAAAACAGGTAGACAAGCAGGGCGCAGAGCGAAAGACCGAACAGGACAAGTCCCCAGACCGCCCATGTGTCGGCCGTGGCTTGGTCGCGGAGCTGTTTTCCCCAGCGGATAAAGAACATCTCGCTCGCCTCGCCGAACTGGTCTTCCGTCTTTGTGCGTACTAACGACAGGTTGAAGCGTGCGTCGTCATCGGCGGGATTGTATTTCAATGCTCGCTCGTAGTGCAAGACGGCTTGCGGATAGTTTTGCAGACGGTAATAGCAATTTCCTAAATTGTAGTGGGCTGAGGCGCTTGCAGGGTGTTCGCGCAGGAACCGTTCGTAGAGGTTTACAGCGCGGGGATAGTCTTTCTGCTGGTATGCGTTGTCTGCTTCCGTCTTTGTGTCTTGGAACGTCGTACCTACGCTGGGTGCAGCGTATGCCACAGCGATTGCCAGCAGCGTAAAAAGGAGTATTATGTGACGTTTCATTTCTTCTTTTTCGCTTTAAGTTCCTGTTCGATTCGGCTGAGTATCTCGGCGGCCTGTTCGTAAAAGCCTTCCAGCTCTTTGTCACCTCCGCTGGGTGCAAAGCGTGCGAACTCGCAACCTTCGAGCGTTTCGTTGAACCGGCCGACTGTTTCTTCTGTCACCCCTGCCGCCGTAAGCGTCGCAGTGACGGTTTCGCGGCTCAGCTGTCCTTGTGGAATGTTGAACTTGTCGGCCACGTAGCCTTGTAGCGCTTTTTCCGTTTCGTCGTAGAAAGCGTCGCGTTTTTTGCTGTCGAGCATGGCTTTGGCTTTGGCCAGGCGCAGACGGGCGTTCTTACCGGCTGCACGGCCTCGGCGTCCGACGATGTCGGCGTTGGCTTTGATGTAGCGGCGTGTCGTCCAGACTGTGGCCGCGAAGACCACGAGAAGTATGACGTAGAGAATGCCATAGACACCAGATTCCCAGAATGCCGTATGTACGGCGAGGCCATCGTCCACGTGGAGGGCGCGTATGTCGCTCTGGCGGAGTTCCATTTCCTTCCTGACGTCGGCGTCTGATTTCGTGCCTTGGGCCACGTCGACGGCGAGTGGCTGGGTTTGCAGCGTCTTGTATTGGCCTGTGTTGATGTCGAAGTATGAGAACTCGACAGGTGGGATGTCGTAGTGTCCTTTCTGGCGGGGAATGACAAGGTAGTCGTAGACCATCTCTCCGGCAATACCTTTGGCGGTAAGCTCGGTCTTGTCATTGATTTTGGGGTCGTATACCTCGAAACTTGTCGGGAATGTGAGCTTGGGGGCTTTGATGAGTTTCATGTTGCCCACACCCGAGATCGTGACTCTGACGGTGAGCGCTTCGTTCGTTTTGGGTTCGCGCGTGGCGACCTCAGCACGGATTTTCAGGTCGCCAACCGCGCCGGAGAAGCCTTTGGGCTTCGGTGCAGGAAGGGGGCTGACTTCGATGTCGATGGTCGGTGTCTGGCGTACTACCTTGACCGTGTAGTCATAGCCGTTGAAAAATGCGTCGATGGGGTCGATGTTGGGGTTTTCCATCGTGACAGCACCTTCAAAACGTATGCTCGGCACTGTCAGTTTGCCTGTCTGTTGTGGGAACATGACGTATTGGCTCCACGTCGTGGTGCGGTAGAGCTTGTCGCCATACCGTTCGACCGCAAAGGTTTTCTGCTGGGGCAAGGGGACTTCTTGACTGAGGAAGCCTTTCAAATCGGGCATCTTCCCGACGAGTTGGTTCAGGTTGACGAGGGTATAGACTTTGTAGGTCAGGACGATGGGTTCCTGCTCGAAAACTTGGGTCTTGTTGGCCGTCACGGTGATAAACAGGTCTTTGTTTGTCACTGCGCCACGGGTACGCATGGCGGGGCCGTTTTCTTGGGCGATGGTCCCCCGGGAGGGTTGGCCGGAACCTTTGACTACCTTGATGCGTACGGCGTTCGACTTGTAGTGACGTCCTCCGACGCTGACAGTGGCGGCCGGGAGTGTCAGGGTGCCTTCGCGCGTGGGCGATAGGATGTACGTGAACGTCGTGGAGCTTTCGCTGCTGGCACGTCCGTTGGTGAGTTGGTAGCTGCTGAAAGTCGAGACTGCCGGACCGTTGAGAACCTCGACTCCGTTGAAGGCGTCGGGACGTATCTGTTCGGCGTCGGTCGAATTGACCTTATATTCTAAGCGGAAAGCCTCGCCAACGGCTACGGTCGTCGGGGAGGCTTCGGCCGTTACGCGGATGCTGGCCAGTGCATGGAAAGCCATCCACCAGCCCGTCAGCACGATGAGGAATTGCTTGTTCATGTTTCTTTCTTACCAGTTCTTTTCCAAGCTACGCGTGCGGGGTTGCGCGTTGCGTATCTTCTGACGTGTCTGTTGTTCTTCTTGTTTGGAGAGGTCGAGCAACTGTTCGGCGTTGTCTTTCGACATTTGGTTCTGTTGTGGCGGTTGCTGCTTGCTTTGTTGTTGCTGTTGTTGCTGCTTGTCCTTTTTTTGTTTGTCTTCGCCCTTCTTGTCGTCTTTGTCTTGTTGTGGTTTGGAGCCTCCCCCTCCCCCGCCGTTTTTCAGCTGGTGCTGGCAGAGCACAAGGTTATACCGGGCTTCTTCATCGGCCGGGTTGTTGCGCAGGGCTTCTTTGTAGAAGCCAATGGCCTGCGTCAGGTTTTTCTGAGTCTGGCAGACGACGCCGAGGTTGTGGTAAGCCATCGATTTGACCAGCTTGTTCTTTTCCATGCTTGCCCCTTTGATATAAGCTTCCATAGCAGCGGAGTCGCGTTGTTGCAGCAGGAGGGCATTGCCGAGGTTATAATAGGCGCGGCTGTCATTGGGCGAGAGGGTCAGTGCGCGCTGGTAGAATTTTTCAGCCTCGGCCGTGTTCTTGGCGGCCAAGTGGCGGTTGCCCTGATGGACGTACTGGTAGCCCTTGCTTTGGGCGGCAGCGATGCAGGCGCAGCACCAGAGCAGGCAGGTTAACAGTGAGGTCAAACTATGTCTCATTTGCGGAAAAGTTTGAGTTTCTTGAAGAGCGGGTTTTCGCATTCGAGCATGAAGAGTTCGGCAAGGAGCACAATGAGGAGCACGAGCGCTACGGCTTGGAATTGTTCGTCAAATTCGGAATAGACGGGCGTTTCCATTTCCTTCTTGGCCAGCTGGTCGAGGGCGGCGTTGAGGCGGTCTTGCGCAGCGATGGAGTTGTCGACGTGGATGTATGTTCCTTTTCCTGCTTCTGCGAGTTCGCGGCACATGGCTTCGTTCAGTTTTGTGACAACGGTCTGTCCGCTCTGGTCTTGCAGGTAGCCGTCGGGGGTCGGGATGGGCGAGCCTTCGGGGGTGCCTATGCCCAGAATGAAGATGTTACGTCCGGCCTTGGCAGCTTCGCGGGCGGCTTCTTCGGCTCCGGGCTCGTGGTTCTCGCCGTCTGTGATGACAATGATAGCCTTACCGACACCTTCGGTTTGGGTGAAGCTTTTCGAGGCAAGGTTGATGGCTTCGGCCAGGTTCGTGCCTTGCACGCCTACCATGCCGGGATTGATGGCGTCGAGGAACATTTTGGCAGAGACGTAGTCGTTCGTGATGGGCAGTTGGATGTAGGCGTCGCCCGCAAAGACGTTCAAGCCTACTTTGTCGTCCGTCATTTTGTCAACGAGATTCGACACGAGCATCTTCGCTCTTTCGAGGCGGTTGGGCGTCACGTCGGTGGCCATCATGGAATTTGACACGTCGAGCGCGATGACTGCTTCGATGCCACGGCGTTCGGTGGTGTCGACGTGGGTGCCATACTGCGGGCGGGCAAGCATGACGACGGCGAGGGCTACGGAGAGGATGAGTAGCAGTCCCTTTATCCGTGTGCGGGTCACGGACATACCTTCGGTCAGCTGCGAGAGAAGCTGCCACTCTCCGAAGCGCTTCATCCGCTTGCGGGCTCGGATTTCGGACCACGCAGCGAGAGCTATCAGCAACGGCAAAAGTAGGAGGCCGTAGAGGTATTCTGGTTCGGCAAATCTGAACATTGCATTGAATGGTAATGGGTTACGGGATGCGGCGCAGCCAAGTTGTGCGAAGCGTGAATTCCACCAAGAGCGACAGCAGAGCCGCTATGGCAAAGGGCATGTAGGCCTCGTAGCGCTTGTCGTAACGCTTGACTTCGAGTTTCGTCTTTTCGAGTTTGTCGATGTCGTTATAGATTTCTTTTAGTTTCTGACTGCTGCCGGCCCGGTAGAAGAGGCCTCCCGTTGTGGCCGCGATTTGTTGCAGGGTTTCGGGGTCCACGTCGACGGGGATGTTGACCATGTGCACTCCTCCGCCGGGCAGCGGATAAGGATAGGGTGCTGTGCCGTTTGTGCCCACCCCGATGGTGTAGATGCGCACGCCGAACTGCCGGGCAATCTCGGCGGCGGTGAGGGGCGAGATGTCGCCGCGGTTGTTGGCGCCGTCGGTCAGCAGGATGATGACTTTACTTTTGGCCTTGCTGTCTTTGAGGCGTGAGATGGCGTTGGCCAGTCCCATACCGATGGCTGTGCCGTCGTCGATCATGCCCGTGGCGGGTAGCTGGCATGAGACGTTGCGGAACATGCTCAGCAGCACGGCGTGGTCTATGGTCAGGGGGCATTGTGTGAACGCTTCGCCGGCAAAGATGGTCAGGCCGATGTTGTCGTTCGGGCGGCTGGCGATGAATTCCTGTGCCACCGCCTTGGCCGCTTCGATGCGGTCTGGTTTGAGGTCTTGTGCCCACATACTCGTCGAGATGTCGAGTACCATCATGATGTCGATTCCCTCAGTCTGGGCGTTGCGCCAAGAGTGGCTCGTCTGTGGCCGGGCCAGGACGACGATGACCAGTGCGAGCGTGAGCATCCGCAGGCAGAACGGTAATTGGACGAGGGCCATGCGGGGCGTTTTTCGGACGTAGCGGTAAGCCTCGGTCGAGGCCACCTTGATCGAGGCTTCGCGCCGGCGGCGTGAAAGGAAGTGCCACAGGATGAGTGGCACCAGCAGGAGGAGCAGATAGAGATATCCTGGGTTAGCGAACGTCATTTCAGTGGGTTAAAAGAATGATTGGTAGAATCCGGTCACGACATAGGCCACAAGGGCGAGCCCTGCGACAATGAGTGCGACGGCACCTGCAGCCATGGCGACGCGCAGGGCTATCTGCCGGTTCTCTTTCAGCACAATTTCCTTGACGATGGGTTCGGGCGGCAACTCGACCTCCGATTTCGTTTCGTTGATGAACTCGACGGCGCGTTTGAGGTTGGCGTCGTTCTCGCCCACGGAGGCTGCATATTTGGCGAACTTGACGAGGTCGGCCGTTTCCAGGATCTGGCGCAGCTCGCGCAAGACGGTCTCGTCCTTGGCGCGGACGAGGCGGTCGAGGATCTCGGCCGTTGTCATCTCCTTGGCATTGAACTGGAAGCGGCGTTCGATGTATCCGCGCAAGACGTCGGTCAGGCGGACGTAGTAGTCTTTGGCGTCTTCTGCGTTCCAGTTTTTTTCGCCTTTTATCTTCTCGATTTCGCGGATAGCCCACTTGTGGGGTTGCTCTGCCGGTTTGACTACCACGCGGCGCGTGATGGGCCGCCGGTTGAAGTAGCGCGCGGCGAGCACGCCGGCAGCAGACAGGCAGACTACGGCTAAAAGGGAGAGCCAGAAGTAGAGCGGGTTCCACGTGAACACACCTTCGACGGCACCGTGCGGGCCATAGAACTTGTCGACATGGAGTGTGTCGACATGGATTCCGGCGGTGTCGACTTTGAGGCCTAAGGCGTCTTTTGAGCGGTAGACCTTTTCTTCGACTTTCACTTCGAACGGCGGCAGCGTGTAGAGCGCTTGGTCGAACGAGGTCAGAAGGTAGCGGCGCGTGAGTTTCATGCGCTTGCCTTCGTTGAGCCACGTGGTGTCGACGGCGCTCTCGTCGACGACCTCGACGCCCGGCACGACCAAATTGTTGTTGAAAGCCGGGAAGTAAGCGCGTTCGCCCGCCCCGAGTGTGACTGTCACGGTCAGTACGGCCTGTTCGCCCACGCGGAGCTGGGCAGGTTCGAGTGTCTGCCCGACGGTCACTTGTGCGGCGGCAGGCCTGGCGGCCATAAGGAGCAGCAAAAGCAGGAGCAGTTTGCGTAGCAGGATGTTCATCTTCTTCGTTTGGCAAAAAGGTTCATCAGCGCCCGGACGTAGTCATCGTCGGTAGCCATGGTCACATGGTCCACCATGCTGGCGCCCAGCGTCTTTTCAAGGCGCAGGCATCCGTCGGCCCACCATTTTCTGTGCGCTTCGCGTATGCGTCGGCTTGACGTGTCGACATATTGTTCGTGTCCCGTCTCGGCATCAGTCACTTTGATGAGGCCCACGTCGGGCAGTTCGGCCATGCGGCGGTCGTAGACGCGGATGGCAGCCACGTCGTGCTTGCGGGCGGCGATCGAGAGGGCTTTTGAGTAGTCGTGTCCGTCGATGAAATCGCTCAGTACGAAAGCTACGGCCCGCCGCTTGATGGCTGCGGCGAGGTATTCGAGCGCTGTGCCCACGTCGGTGTGGCGCCCCTCGGGGCGCAGGGTCAGCAGTTCGCGAATGATGCGCAGGATGTGGCGGCGGCCCTTCTTGGGCGGGATGAACTTCTCGATGCGGTCTGAGAAGAAGATGACGCCCACCTTGTCACCTGTCTGGATGGCCGAGAAAGCCAACGTGGCGGCAATTTCAGCCACGAGGTCGCGCTCCAGGCGGGCCGAGGTGCCGAAGTCCAGGCTACCCGAGACGTCGATGAGCAGCATGACGGTCAGCTCCCGCTCCTCCTCGAACACCTTGACGTAGGGGCGCCCCATGCGCGCCGTCACGTTCCAGTCGATGTCGCGGACGTCGTCGCCCGGCTGGTATTCGCGCACTTCGGCGAACGACATGCCGCGCCCCTTGAAAGCCGAGTGGTATTCTCCGGCGAAGATGTTGTTCGTCAGGGCGCGCGTCTTGATTTCGATGCGGCGCACTCGTTCCAGCAACTCGTTCGTTTCCACCTTGCCTCAACGTTTAGGGCACTTCGACCTTATTGAGTACTTCGGTCACGATGTCGTCCGGGCTGACGCCGGCGGCCTCGGCCTCGTATGTCAGTCCGATGCGGTGGCGCAGCACGTCGTGGGCCACGGCGCGCACGTCTTCGGGCACCACGTAGCCGCGGCGTGACAGAAAAGCGCACGCCCGGGCGGCCAACGCCAGGCAGATCGAGGCGCGCGGCGAACCGCCGAAACCGATGTATTTTGTCAGCTCGCCCATTTTGTATTGTTCCGGATAGCGGGTGGCGAAGACAATGTCGGCGATGTATTGCTCGATGCGCTCGTCAAGGTAGACTTCTTTCACCACCTCGCGTGCCCGGATGATGTCGGCCGTCGATACCACGGGCTTGACCGTAGGCCGCTCGCTGCCGAGTTGCTGGCGCACGATTTTCTTCTCCTCGTCGAGCGAGGGGTAGCTGATGATCACTTTCATCATGAAGCGGTCCACCTGTGCCTCGGGCAGTTGGTAGGTGCCCTCTTGTTCGATGGGATTCTGCGTCGCAAGTACGAGGAAGGGGGCCGGCAGGGCAAACGTCTCGTCGCCGATGGTCACCTGGTGCTCCTGCATGGCTTCGAGCAGGGCGCTTTGCACCTTGGCGGGAGCGCGGTTGATTTCGTCGGCCAGCACGAAGTGGGCAAAGACAGGGCCACGTTTCACGCTGAACTTTTCGGTCGACGGGCTGTAAATCATGGTGCCCACCACGTCGGCGGGCAGCAGGTCGGGGGTGAATTGGATGCGGCTGAATTCGGCGTCGACCAGCGAAGCCAGCGTCTTGATGGCCAGCGTCTTGGCCAGTCCGGGGACGCCTTCGAGCAGGATGTGGCCGTCGGCCAACAGGCCGATGAGCAGGGAGTCGACAAGGTGTTTCTGGCCGACGATGGTGGTGGCCATGCCCGTGCGGAGGTCGGTCAGGAAGCCAGTCTGGCTTTCAATGCGGGCGTTCAGCTCGCGAATGTCTATTGGTTCTGCCATAGGGATAAGCTGTATGGGTTCATTTTTCCGTCTGCAAAATTAGGCCATTTCTTCTTTTTTGGCCTATAAATAACGAAAAAAAGACTGACTTTGTGTTATTTCACACAACAGTTGGCTTGCCTGTCACGCCGAGAAAGTGCCCCCGTTTGCTGACGGCTTGGGCGGACAAACGCCATGGCGTTTGTCCGGCTGCAGCGTATGAGCGCCACTTGTGACGCCCGGTATCCGTCGGGGTACAAGCAAGTCGTTATGCGGCTCAAGGCGTGGACGGATAGAACGGGTGGCATCCCGGGTGTTTACTGCGGTCATCCGGGCATCACAAGTGGTACCCCTATGTTTGGCTGGGTCGTACCAGCGAACGTGGTTGACTGTCTTTTCGCCCTGCGGAAAATCCTTCTCGCACGAGGGAAGGCCTGTTTCACAGTGTGAAATGGGCTTTCAGACGCCGCGTGAGATTTTGGCCTGCTTTGGTAAGTTTGACACTATTATTTTCCAGTGGTGAGAGGGGAGACTGTTATCCGTCTGTTCCTCTCTGCTGGAGATTTATTATCAAATAGGCGGACGCTACTCTTTTACCTATTATAACTTAAAATCATTGCCATGTCTACTATCATAAAATGCATATGGGGTATCCTGCTTCTCGTAGCCTTACCTGTCTAAACGGCCAAGGCACAAAAATTTGCCATAAGCGGAAGTATAAAAGAATACTTTACGTATTAATAGAATAAACGACACAGTATGGGTTACCACAATGACCGTAGACAGTACGGCGGTAGACAGGCGTGCATATGTAGCACCGTCCGGGCCTATGAGGATTTTCGCAAGAGTCAACAAATCGGGAACATACATTCTTAAATTTTCTGCGGAAGGATTTATTGATAGCTGAATTCAACTTGCAAATGCAACAGAATTCTGATTAATA
>UMGZ01069099.1_pt1 | contig 141846 bp, 200 predicted proteins | sample 1965421 | NCBI WGS metagenome assembly UMGZ01 (sample SAMEA4836087, study PRJEB28245) | human gut metagenome | biome: gut microbiome; material: fecal sample | place: Denmark | collected 2008
CAGGTTTTACACGCTTTCTTCAATGTTCTTTCATCTGTACCGGGTATACTGCAGCTGTACTCAAAAAGCAACCCGACAGGAGTGATCGATAGGAAGAAAAAGCGTATTCTCTGCGGGGCTGCAAAATTCTAAAGCCTTCCCCCGCGGGGGAAGGTGGCCCCGCAGGGCCGGATGAGGGGCAAGCTACCGATTGCGAACCGCAAACGGGCAGCCATGGCAAGCTCTGCCCTCATCAGTCACCTTACGGTGACAGCTTCCCCCTCGGGGGAAGCCAAAAAGCGGACACCCAATCGGGTGCCCGCTTTTTTATCGGTAAAAATTTACTTGCTGATCTTGATCAGATCCGCGCCCGGCTCCACGGCGCCGGAGGCCACGACCTCGACGTCCTTGAAATCATCGGTGTTCGTGACGACGGTAATCACCACGGCGGGGTGAGCGGCAGCCGCGATTTTGTCCAGATCCATCTCCAGCAACAGATCGCCCTTCTTGACCTTGTCGCCCTCCTTGACCTTCGGGCTGAAGCCGTCGCCCTTCATCTCGACGGTGTCAACGCCGACATGGATCAGCACCTCAACACCGGCAGTGGTCATGATGCCCAGCGCGTGGCCGCTGTCGGGGGCCTGGGTGATCTCACCGTCCGCGGGGGCGTAAATTTTGCCCTCGGTAGGGTCGATGCCGCAGCACTTGCCCAGGATGCCCTGTGCAAACACCTCGTCGGGGATGTTCTCCATCGCCACAACGGTACCCTTGGCATCAGCAGCCAGGGTCACGGGGAAGGCTGGGGCCGCGGGGGCGGCAGGCTCGGCAGACTTTTTCAGAAAATCAAAGAAACCCATCGTAAAGCTCTCCTTCATCAGCCCGGTCAGGCGGGCGTACTTGTAGTTATATTATACCCCGTCTTGCCCCAAAAGGCAAGGCAGGCAAGGGAAACTTGCTTCGCTCACATCCGCCCCTTCACAGCGCGGATGGCCTGCCAGGTGATGCGGGCGATCTCCGCCGCGGGCGGCTGAAAACCGGCCTCCTGCCAGGCTACAATCGTGCCAAAGCAGCCGTTCACCGCAAAGGCCAGCATATATTTCTGCTCCTCGGTGCCGCCGTCGGGTGCAAACTCGCCCAGGCAGCGCTCTGCAATCAGCTTTTTGGCGTTGCGGGTGAACTCCGACTCCCAGCTTTTGCCGTAGAGGGCCTGACAGAGGTCGGGGTTCTCGGTCATGTAGGTGAACAGCGCCACCAGCGCGGGGGGCGCGTCCTCCTGCGAGATGCTGGGGATCAGGGAGTCCATCAGGTCGTTCAGCCGTGCCAACTGGGCGGCCTCCATCTGGTCCATCAGGGCATAAATGTCCGCGTAGTGAAAATAGAATGTGCCGCGGCTGATCCCTGCCAGCTCGGTCAGCTCCCGGACTGTAATTTCCCGCAGACTTTTCTGCTGCAACAGCGTAATAAGCGCCTGGTAGAGCCGCTGCTTGGTCATGCGCACACTGCGGTTTGCGTCCCCTTTGGCGTTCATCGTATGCACCGCCTTCCTCGCGATTTACTACTTTAAGAATAGCGTTTTTTTGCCCCGATGTCAAGGATTTTTAAACTATTTATCCAAAAATGTATGGCGCTGTTGAAAACATTTTATATAAGTCGTTATATCTTTATATATCTCGATGTTACGTCATGTTTTATCTTGCTGTCAAAGTACCGTTTTCACGTTCGCCTACGTATATTCACGTATTTCAATCAAAAATGGTGTAAGTTGTGGTGTAAGCAAAATACCTATTGCCATGCAAAAGTTCTTTTTTACGTATGATATTGTGTGCTCAGACTATATCGCACGGCCTAAATATACACAATTATTTGTTGCAGGCTTTCCGCTAATTTTTGCGAACTCCTCAAAAACATCCATCTTATTGACATGGGTGTAGATGTTAAGCGTCGTTTCTATTGATGCGTGTCCCATTACATATTGCACGCTTTTTAAGTTCATTCCTTTATTTATCAGCTCAGTACAAAAGGTGTGCCTAAAAATATGCGGGGTCAAATTAGGAAGCGGTTCTTTATCTTGGAACTTCTCATTGTAAGTTTTCATAATACGTGTGAGCGCAGGCCCAAGATTATATTTGCTTTTTACGCCATTTCTTGTTATAAAAATAAAATTTGTATAGCCATCGATTACAGGTTCTTTGTCCAGGTGTACTCGCGCCGCGATGACATTTTTAAAACACTGCACAACCTCGTCCGACATTGGAACATATCGTACACCGGATTCCGTTTTAGGTTTGTGGACTTCCTGAATAAAACCGCCGTCGTATTTTCGATAAAAGACCAGCTGATGATTTACACTTATCCATTTATGCTCAAAGTCTATATCGTCAAAAGTTAAACCGTATAGCTCTCCGATTCTAAGCCCGGTATAAAGAAGAATCTTAATTTCGTCCTCATGCTTTTTATAGCACGTGTTGCTATGGACATAGTCAAGCAATGCGGCAATTTGTGTACTTGTCAGCGCTTCTTTTTTGTGCTTTTCATAGGGAATCACCTTTGACAGTGTAAAGGTAAACGGGTTTTTGTAAATTATATCTTCCTCGCAGGCAAGATCAAAAAGGCTTTTCATGTGACCTTTTACATTTTGCACCGTGGAAAAACCAGCTCCATTTTTGAAAATATCGATTACAAAATTCTTTGCGTTTGTTATTTTGACGTTCTTTATTGGCATTTCACCAAGACCGTATTTTTTCAAATAGAGAAAGATGACTTCATAATTTGACCTTGTTGTTGATTTAATATTCTTCTTTTGGTCTAAATATGATTTGAAATAGGCATTAACTGTAATTTTGTCTTTACTGAGGTCTATATTGTTGATAATATCTTTTTGGATTTTCTCCTCCTTTTCGCGCAATGTTTTCAAATCAGGCGCATAGACGGTGTGACGTATACCTTTGGCGTCACTATACCGATACATATAGCTGCCGTTCTTGCGTTGGCTTTCGCCGTTCTTTAAAACTCTGCCTTTGTTGTCTTTTCTACGTTGTACGGACATTGTGTGCCCTCCTTTAAAAGCTAAAAGAGAGCCTTAGTATGACACCCTTATTATATCACACCAAGGCTCTCTTTGTCTTATGATTTTGTGAAAGTCGATTTATCAGATACTGAAACTTTGTTCAATATATTGGTCAAAACGCTTGCGCTTGATAAGACGTTTGCTACCAACCCAAAGAACGAAGGGACAACTGCCGTCTTTTGTCATCTCGTAGAGTCTATTGACGCCGATGCCGGAATAGGCGGCTGCTTCTTCAAGGGTCAGGTTTTGCTTTTCCCAAATAGGGACTTCCTTCATAGGCTCTCACTCCTTAAAAGCATATCCCAGCTCGTAGTAGTTGCGGCAGACATTGATCCGTTTACTATCATGGTAGCGATAGCCGATGACAAGCGTGTCGCCGGTTGAAACAAATACCGGGCTGAAATCTTTTGGATCATCGCGTTCCTGCTTTTTTAGCATCTTTTTGACAGCCTGGACATGCTGGTCGATTTCTTTATCGGTCAGGTGTGTACCATGGCCAAAGTAGTAGAAGTCATTCGGAAATTTCTTCATCATCTGCCTCCATATACTTTTTGAAGAATTCGGCCAGCGTCATGCCATTAAGCTTGGCAAGGCCAGTGCAGACAGCATCGACATTTTTAGGGGTGGAGGCACCGATCTCGTTGACACAATACTCCAGAGGGTTGAGGTAGTCATAACCATATTCGTCTGCTATCTGCTGCCCATCTTCATCTTCGTAGATATCTACATGATCAGCGCTTGTATCAGCCCATGCCTTGACAGGTTTGCCGTGGAAAGTAAAATCATGCACTTCATAGTCGGGGTTGTCCGCGATATTTGTTCCCTCAGCATAGCGCCACCAGAGGCCGAAGAATTTGTCATCCCATGCTTCGTCTACGATATCATCGTTGAGGATGTTGAATTCCGATTCAGTGAATTCCCATACAGCAAAACTGTCGGCCCAAGGAGAATCCTCGGTAGGAGTGTACAAGTAGGTGCGTTTGACATTTTTCAGACCAAGTGCTTCGACGACTTTCTCAAAATCACCACTGGTCATAATTTCAATCATTTTCGTTTTGTCTCCTTGTTCATAAGGTTGATCACATTCTGGTTATCGTCCATGTTCATGGTGGCGGCAGTAACAGCAGAACCAAAATAGTCGCTTACAATATCAGAAAGCCATCCATCAAGATCATCAACGAGGACTTTATCTGTCGGGAGGAGCTTACCCCTTGTATCCTGTTTATTGCGGAAAACGATGGGTTCCGGGATAGTAAGGCCAAGCTGGTCAGCCATCATCTGTATATATTTTTTACTGCATCTGTTTCTGGTCATGATCGGATAATCGCTCAGATGGCTAAGTTGAACCAATGTATATGTTTTGCCGGAACCTCTACCACCTTGGATAATTTTCATGTTGCGCTGACCCTCCAGACGTCGCTTTTATCCCACTCGATCAACTGGTCGATGGTCTTGGGGGTATAATCGTGCAGCATGCAGCCGACATTGATGATATTGCCGCGATTGTTGGCAATGCTGTAGATGTTGTCGCGGAGTTCGCCCTTCCACTCATTGAGCCAGGCGTTTTCGCGGGTGTTATGTACGTGGCCACAAAGCATCCAGCAATGCGGAGAGTAGCTATGGTTGTAAAACATAATGGGGTAGTGGCACAGGATGAGATTATTTCCATTGTCATTGATTTCAGCATAACCACTGATGCTCGAAAAGTAGTGCATCATATCTGACGTGATCTTATCGTGGTTGCCCTTAATAAGGTGGATGCGGCCTTTAAGCATCTGAAGGATCATGGGAGCGTCGTCCGTATTCCAGAACATATCTCCAAGAACATAGACATCATCACGGTCAGTTATGACGTCGTTCCAGCGATTGACCAGATCGTTGTTCATCTGCTCGATGGTCTGATAGGGGCGCTTATCGAACTGGATAATATTCTGATGGGAAAAGTGCAGGTCTGCAATGTAATAGTTCACTTGGATTCCTCCTTTTTGTCGGCGTAAAAACTCTGATAATCAAACCAGCGGTCTTTAATGATGTTTCCGATGATTTTAACGGTATCGCCCCATTTTTTAGTAGCAACGCGGACGTACTTACCCTCCATGTCCTCTAGCTTTGACACACCTACGACATCCATAATACGCATGATGGCTTCCATACCAGCAGCAGAGCCTTCGTAGGTATCTTTCTCATAGCTGTCGGGGTAAATGTTGCCAAGGCAGTATCCACCGTACACGCAGCCCCAGGCGTCACCTTTGAGTCCAATATTAAGACAAAGGCAGCAATAATCTGCCGACGACAGCGAAACATTTGTGATAAGAGCGTTGTCGAGTTTATAACCTTCTGCGATAAGTTCTTTTGCCGTATATTTTTTCATAAATACCTCCTTAATCATCCAGCAGAGCTGCAAATTTATCCAGCTCCAGTTCAGTCTTTTTGTCAGCAGAAAGCAGACTATTGAGACGTGTTTCGGCAGCTTTAAGTTCTGCAGCCTGCTTGCGGGTCTGCTCGACTGCACGCAGTTCTTTAATGTCATGCATCCAATCGGCGAGATAAAAGCCGTCCAACATAATTGTAGATGGGTCAATCTGTAGGTTATAAGCCGACATGCGCAAAGCGTTAAGCTTGAGATACAAAAGTGTAAGCGTATCACCGCCTGTGTGAAGATTGTATTTGATACCGTCCATGGTCAGCTGGCAGTTTGTGATAAGGCGGGGCCGGGTGTTCGCGCCTTTTAAGGCAGTACGTTTATCTTCAATCTTCTGTTTAAGAAGAATAATACGATCATCATTCGTCAAAGTCGTAGTTGTCATTGAAAAACTCCTTTTTATAAAACTCCCCGTTAGTAAGATAGGTATAGTGCCACACCGGAGTAAAATGGTTAAGTAATTCTGTCAAAGTTACAGGTCGTTCTTTATAGCCCCAAATTTTCTTGGTTTGCCAGCTATAAACTGGATTGGTGTAAAGTGTCTCGAAAGTGTCCGCAACAAAATCATCAATATTTAAAGCCGGAGTATAGTCATAGTCTCCGTTCGTCACATAATAAATAGGAGCATCTGGGTTTTTCCACTCTGGAAATTGGGTAGATGTATCAGCCTTAGTGATATATCGTAAACAGACATGGGTAATTGTGCCATCGTTGCGTCTTACAAACATTCTTAGGAGATTATGCAAAGGGTAGCGATAAGAAGGATTCCAAGGGCATTCTTTAAACAACAGACCCATGATTTCATTAACTGCGAAAGGCACAAATTTGTCCTTTGATATATCTTCCGGTGAAAAGTGCGGATTTTTCTTCATAAGAGAAACATAGTCCGCATATTGGTCAGACATTATATCGCTCGTTTCTTCAGTTACCAGACGAGTCAAGGACTTTGGAATAGAAATTTGTGGAACAACTGTATTGTGCGGACCAGAACCTTCATATCCAAAGAAAAAACGCTTTCCGATTTTTGCGTTGATTCTACCAAATCGTCCACTGTCAGGGTCTCGAACACTGTCGTAAAAATCATATTTACCTAGGTATACATATTGTTCGCTGTTGGTGAATTTATAGGTGTGACCGACAATAAGGTCTTTGCCCTTAATGAAGGTTTTGGAAAATTTTGCGATGCTGATCTTTTGACTTTCTTTATATTCAGGAGAGTCCACAGGGACAAGCAAAAGTTCTGCACCGTCCCAACCATAAACAAACTCACCAGCCAAACCCTTGCCCTTGATACAATCGCTGTTTTCAAGGATCCAGAGAAGATTGGGAACGGTGATTTCAAACTCAAAGCCACGTGGGTCATAGACGCGAACATAGGTCTGGCGTGGGTCGTAATGATAGCAATAACCGCCAACCTTTTTATTCAGGACAAAACCTGTTGTTGGTTCATTAACAAGTTCTTGTGGATCAATATTTCTGTCACGCCAGTTTTGCCAGCTGTGTTCTTTGCGAAGCTTACCTTTTTCATCATAATAGATTACATAGGCAAGTTTACCGGTGAAGGTATCTTTGCGGTTCTGAAATCCAACCATGAGTTGTTCTGGAATAAAAATTATAGAATTCATGATTACATCTCCTGTGCGAGTGCGGCAATACGAGAACGGTAGATGTTTTGCAGCTTGACCTCGCCGTAGAAATCGCTGCCGCGGAATACCTCGCTGAGGCGGCGCATACCATTGTTGGAGCCGGAGTAAGCAGCCATATCGACCTGTGCCTCATAGTCACCGTCAATGATGGCGATACAGTCCTCGCCGATACGCTGGAGGGCCAGACGCATCATCTCGATGTCGAGGTTCTGGGCCTCTGTGATATAAACGGCGCAGTTCATGCCAGTCGTATCAAAGCCACGGATATCGGAGAAGGGGAGAAGCTGGATCTTATTTTCATTGAGCATACGTTCCAGCATCATCTTGTCACCGAGCTTTGCGCCGAGCATATTGCCTATCTGGCTGTCGAGCAGTTTTTCATCGCGGGTGCCGGGGTAGAAACCGAGCTTGGCTGCGCCAGTGGTAGCGCACGGATTTGTAAACACGATGATCTTATCGATCTTGTGAGACTCCAGAAGCTTGAACATGTAGGCCATGGCGATATAGCTCTTGCCTGTCCCGGCGGGACCGTGGAGCATCGTAATCTTATTATTGGCGAGACTGTCGAAGGCAAGCTTCTGGTAGACATCACCGTTTTTGGCCTTGACGGTATCAAACATCATGCTCTTGAAGCTCTTGTAATCGACCTTGACATGGGTTTCTCCCGTCCAGCGGAACATATCGGTGACATTGCTGTCCTTGTCATAGAGGATGATGTACTGGTTTGGGAGCAGATCATAGATATTGGCTGTTGGATTCTCATACAGGGCGGTATGCTCTGCATCGTCGAGAACTGTAACCTCCTTATAACCGGTGTAGTCATCGTTGCGGAGGATGTCTGATGTGGAGCAGACGGGGAGGTTGAAATAGCCGGATGCGATGAGTTTACAGCAGATATCATCGGTGCAGAATGTAAAGTCGTCCTTATATCTGTCATAGACTTGCTTTGCGATTGCGCAGATTTCAGAATCCACAGTGTCCGGGACAGCGGGCGTGGAGACAGTGACGGAGTTTGTGTCAATCTTGATCTGCGGGGTGGCATCGAAACATTTCCATTCAAGTGTATAGCTGCCGTCTGTGCGGTGCTGGTCCAGCAACTTTGCCATCTGACGAGCTTTGTAGCGGACAGAGTCGTCCTTATTGTGATTGGTCTTGATGTTCTCAAGCTCATTCAGCGTACAGACGGAGATGTAAAACGGTTCATCGAAAGCAGCCTCGCCCATATTAAGCAAGGCGCAGGTATCATAGAAGTACAGAATAGATCACCTCATTTGAATTTCATATTGCAGTTTATTTAACGGTGTGATATAGTTAAATCAAAATTATTGAAGGAGGAGCACACCATGCCGAGAACCAAGGGAAGCAAGAACAAATCTAAAACCGTTGCTGCTGATTATGCAGCACAAATTGCCGAAGAACAGGCTGCTAAGGATGCGGCGATTGCTGAATTGGCCAATGCCGAAACTGCCGTAGATGATCTGATGGCACAGTTGGCTGATTTGAAAGAGGCAGTAAAAGCAAAAAAGGCAAATATCAAAATCATTGATAAGGCTATTGCAAAGCTGGAGGACAAGAAAGCTAAAGCAGATGCAGCTGCCGAGGCCGAAGCTAAGAAAGCCGAAGCCCAGGAAATGGTGGGCAAGCTTCTGGCTGAGGGCATGAGCGTTGACGAGATCCTTGAAAAATTGAAGTAACTTATTGGCCGTGCAGGGTGACTTGCGCGGCTATTTTATTCGTCGATGCAAAGGTAAATAGTGTTGTCGCCAACATATTGAGAATCCACTGCGGCAATGTTGTAGTCGCCGTTGGCGGTCTCGATAACGACACGAGTGTCAAGTTCGCACTTGTCGAGAAGCTCATGGATTAGTTCGCGCACTGTCATTGTTTAGTTGTTCTCCTTTTGACTTTTCCGTCTACGATGGATCGCAGCGAATAATCACCGGCGTCAAGCAGGCAGCCAAAGCTGTCCGATGACAGGATGAGGCCAATGTCAGGTTTGTTACTGTCACATACTGTTACATGACGGCCATCCATATCGAAATCAAGATTTACATAGTCAAATCCTTCGTTCAACTTATACTTGGCAAAGCGGCGTTCCATATCAGACGGGGCCTCTGCCTCCAAGCACCAGCTGCGGGGGATGTTATCACTTATAAGACATCCACCGTCAATCATAGAAAAGCAGCAGGAGCTGCACCCTATTTTCAGATTGCAATATTCCTTTAGCTTTATGGCAGCTTCTCTGGCCTCGCGTGTTAGCCTTGCGTTGCGGACTTCTTTGTTTGAAATCATATAAATAAATACCCCATACCCACCCGCGCTTAAGCGCCACCATTATGTAGTTATTCTGCGAGATCAGACTCTTGCTTTGGTTCTGTTGGCGTCAGGATAAAAATGCTGTTCAGCGTTGTGATACGAAGCTCTGCATAGCAGCCGTTAGATGCCTCGGTAATCTCTACACCCTGCACCATACTGGTCTGCAGGTAGCCGTTTTTGCGGTCACCCTTATTGTCATACAGGTAAAACAGAGCAGCGCTTTTGCCGATACCGGGCACGATGACCTGCCAGAAGGTTGAGCCGATGCGCTTGGGATAATGGCCATCCGTGCGCTGCTTATTGGTGTTTACATCCAGGATGTCCTTGAGATACCAGCACCGGCTGATGTTCTGGATGGTGGTAGTGAAATCGTTGTTCATGTTATTTCTCCATTGCGGTGTTAAAAAGTATGGTTTTATAGTATGTGCCGTATCGCTCCTGCAGGAAAGTCATGAAATCATCCATGGACAGGTTCTTTTTAAAGAAGTCGAAGCTGTTATCTTTTGTAGAACACTCTTTATAGGTGGTCTGAATAAGGACTGGGGCCTTGAAGTTCTTCTCTGTGATGTTGTAGTCAAAACGGACACCATGGATTGTCACGAATGGCTTGCCGAATAGCGATGTACCGTAGGTGTAGTTGCTGTTTGGAAAAGCACATGCCAATGGATACTTATGTGACGAAACAGCGTCGAAGAAATTTTGGAACGTGTTGAAAGTGTCAACTTGTGTAAACGGTTCTTCTTCTGTGAATATACTTCCGTCAGCGAATATATCTGGGGTGATGTCACTGCTGATGATGGTGTAAGTTACGTCATACAGTTTGTGCATTATTTACCCTCTTTCATGATTACCCACATATCTTTCCAAGGTGGGTTTCCGCCGGAGACTATGGCGTATTGTGGCGTTACTGTGTACCTTGGGCGAAAATCTAAAGACATACGAGATAAGCTATTGTTGTAGGAATCGCTGGCGTGTTGGCACATGGTATGATATGCCTTTTCGTAGCTATCCTCGAAGTATTCACAGGTGACAATGGGCTTGTCTCCGTAACCGCTGCTTTGTAGTTCTACAACCTTATAGGGCCATAATTCATCGTTTTTACTTTTGGCCGGAGGAACCAAAGCCGCCAACGCCGCGATCAGTTTCATCAAGTTCTTCTACCTCCACAGGCGTACACAGAGAAATGGGCTGGATGACGAGTTGGGCGATGCGGTCACCGACATCGATAATCTGTCTTTTATCACTATGATTATGCAGCGGAACTTTGATCTCACCACGGTACGCTGAATCAATTACGCCCACACCGTTCACGGGAGAAAGGCTTTGTTTGGAAGCAATACCGCTGCGGGCAAAAACGTAGCCGACATAACCTGGGTCGATGCTGACAGCAATACCCGTGGGCACCATTACAGTGCTATGTGGCTCAATTACAATCTTCTTTTTGAAGAATCCATCCCACGAGGTTTCCAATTCTGATTCTGATGCCTTACTTACGGCGTCAACTGCCATTTTCTGTTCGCTGCTGATAGGTTCGTCACTATAAAGTCCAAGACCACCAAAAAGGTCAAAAAACTTTGTATACATTACACTGTTATTTACAGCAGATTTATATGCCTCTTTTTCCTCATCGGTGTACTCGACAGGAAGAGCGTACAGATCCATACCGGCGTCAGTGTCGTGTGCGCGGGTAGGGATATGAGCATCAGGGTGGATCTTTTTAATTTTCAAGGTTTCCATTTTTTATTCTCCTTTAAGAGTGGCTTCGGTGGCATCGGATGCCGTGCAGATGATGGATTTATCAAGATATTCTTTATAGCCTGCAAGTGGGTCTCTGACACCAGGCTGCCAGGTAATGGAATTGTTAGGGTTATAGATACCATTATATTTGTCGGTATCTTCTTCAATAGTGGTTTTCTTGATGAGCTTTCCGTTGGAGTCGTACTCCTCGATGATAGTTTTCTTCATCAGTAGCCGCCTTTCATGCTGTCTTCTAGTTCTTTATAGCTAATGCCGCTGGTGAGACCGGGAGACTCATCGCTGTCAGTGCTGCGGAAAGCTGCGCCGGGGACGCTCGGATGCATGAACTCGATCATGGCAAAGTTAGCAATGTCGATAAGCCACTCAGTATTTCCGGTTTCGAGATATTTGTTGAGACGCGGTTCAATCTCTTTGACGGCCTGAGCTAGTTCGGGGTATGTATTTTTCATCCAGCCGTATTTGTAGTGGGAAACAAGAATACGGTTCTGCATTTTCTTGATGAAATCTGTACTCCAGTCACGAGCGAGAATATCGTTTGGTGTGTCCATTTAGTCCTCCAAAATATAGGGTGGTGGTTAGCAACACTGATTGTTTAACTTGCGTTCAATGGTTTATCGAATTTATGTAGTTCTCTGAGTTCCAGTTTGCTAGGTAAAAAGTTCCGGCAGAAATAAGCACTACCGAAGCAACAGCCCTCTACAGATGTACTCATGTGTTGTTCATCATGAAAACCGATACGGCCATCAAAACATAGCATCTGTACATCGTTATTGAAGATCTTAAAGCGGCTCTTACCTTGAATACTGTTTGCCGGGAGCAACAGTGCGAATGGTTTGCCAAGCTCATAAGCACGTTTAAGCACCACGTCTTTCTTACTGAATGGTGGGTTACTGATCAATACATCCCATGCCGGAGGCTCGTAAGAAAAGAAATCCTGACCGCTGCGCAGAGAACTGTTAATTACGGTGTACCCTGCCCCGCGTAGACATTGTACAAATGCTGACCAATCCTCATCGAATGGGCACCAAATCTTATAATTTGGCTGCGGGGGAGGCAAAAATTCAAGAATTGGCGCTACAGCGTAATACGGAGTGTAACGCTCGTCACCATTGACCGATGTGTCACTTTTTAGATAGGCGTCATTTTTGATAAAAATCACTCCTTGTAATACAGTCCGCAGTGGCAGAGACCGGAATTTTGTTCGCGGAACTCTTTGCACATACATTTGGTTTCAGGCGTCTTGGTGAGACGACAGGGGCAGTATCCCTCGTTTGCTTTGACGGATGCGCGGAACTCCTGCACCTCGTCATCTGTCCATGCCGGGTTGGTTTTGATTTTCATTTGTACTCCTTTTGAAACAGGATTGTTTTATCGATCGGTACATTTCCTCTGAGTTCATAAAAACGCTGGTTCGTTTTTGGATCGTCAAGACCGCCGAATTCGGAAACATACGGGCCAACCTTGATAAAATTGAAGTATACGCCGTAATTGCGCGGTCCACCGTCATACATCAGGTGAATAAAACTTGGATAGTCAAGACCTGTGTAGAGGCATGTTTTCAAGTTGTACTGATGTACGATTTTGCATGCTTTCAGTAGTTCGACTTTGTTCTGGTCGCCGCCCATAAAACACACGCAGGTGATCATGGACCAGTATTTATTGATGATCGATGGGAGGTTCTCCAGCAATGGGGTGCCGCTATTCTCCCATAAGAATTTGGAGTGGCAGTCAGGGCAGTGATGCGGACAGCCTGTAATATCAAACACAAGGCTTATCTCGCCGGGGACTTCTTGGAATGTCACATCATAGTGACTATACAGAAGCGGCTTGCAATCAGTCTGCATAATAGCGCTTCGCTGCCTCCTTCTGACGGGCCTCTGAGAAGCTGGATACGCGCTTGAGATAACCAATGACACGGGTTGCATAGTCCAGGTTCTCACTGCCGCACTTAGGGCATTTATGCAGGTGATGCTTAGAAATGTGTTCGCAGTCATTGCAGATTGTATTCGGCACATTCACCGTCCAATAGGGGCACCCAGTCTTGATAGCCACATTCATCAGTTTGCGGTACTGCTCCTTATCCAGATGTTCCTCCAGATTCAGATGCAGGGCGCTGCCGCCGTCCAGATACTGCGTCATTTTGGAGCCGTGGAGCATGAATTTATCAAGCGGCTTGGTAGGATCCTCAACAACATAGAAGTAGCTGTTGTAACAGTCACGTGGAACTACGAAGCCGTCCTGCTTATCCCACTTTGCGTTCTTGACACCAAGGTTTTCAGCGGGGACATACTCGGTATTGAACATAATGCCGTCAGAGCGATCTGCCTTGTTCTCGTCATAGATGACCTTGAGCACTTTGTTTGTAAAATCAACATAGTTTTGGTCGTCTGGGGAGATAGTGTAGCCAAGGAATTCACATCCCTCAACAAAGCCGTTAATGCCAATGGTCAGGAACTGCTTATCCAAAGAGATATATCCGGCATCGTAGATAGGGAGCAGCTTTGCATTGAACTCGTCCTTCAAAATTGCGTTCCATGCCTTGAGGTAAACATGGATATCTTTTACCTGTTCACGAACGGCCTCGTAAATATCACGGTTATCGTCAACAGCAGTCTGGATCAGGCGATTCATATTGATAGTGATAACACCCTTAGAGCCAGTAGCCACACCGCCAGCACCAAGAGTATAACTGAAGGTATTGTCGCTCATTTCATTGCGCAGACGGCAGCAGGAGGCAAGGGAATCTACACTGTTGGAACGATAGATAAAGAAGCTGTGGCCCTTAGAAAGCATTTCGGCAGCGTTGTCAGCCCATTCCTTATCGACATAATCAGTGCCATTATCCAGCAGGTTCAGAGTCTCGACAGGGAAGGTGAGGATCTTCTTCAGACGCTCCTGATTCAGCCATTCCATAAAGCGTTTTTGCAGCCAGGATACGGACTCCCACTGCATTTCTGTGCCATCGGGGAATACGAAATCAGAGAACATACCCTCAAAATACGGCTTGTCGAAGTATGCACAGTTCCAGAAGATGGACTGGAAATTACGAGCAGCGGCAGGCTGGTTCAGAGAATAGACGACCTGCTCAAACTGGTCAGTAATAACCTTGTCGATAGTGCGATGACGGCTGGAAAGATCGACTACTTTATCAGCGTGCAGGTAATAATCGTCGCCATAGTCCTTGCGGATAAAGTAATCAAGATAAGGGATAAATTCAGGGGTGGCGACTGCACCGGCAAACTGAGATGCAATGGCAAAGCACAGGTTGATAAATTCACCGCAGAAGGAATCAAGGTTGTGAGGGGCAGATGAGCCGCCGCCGATGCTTTCCAGACCATTGAACAGAAACGGATACATGGTAATCGAGACGCAGTACGGCAGGCACGGGTTCGTTTCGTCATGGCGGTAAATAAAATGGTGGTCAAGCTGGTAAATGTATTTGTCAGCATACTCCTGGCCGTACATCTCTTTGATTTTTTGCCACATGCGCAGACGGTTGATGCCGATGCCCTCTTTTTTATAAAGCTCCCCAGTCAAGGTGGTGACATTCTTGCATTCCACGTTCGCGTTCGCATCAACCTTACTGCCAGTGGCTGCGTTGCTGGATGCGGCATACTCCTTGATAAAGTCAAGATACGGCTGATATTTTTCATACTGTTCGATAGCCATTACATACCTCCTACGATTTTGATTGCTTCTTTAAATCCATACTGCTTTTTGCCCACCTGCAGAACAGGCATCATATCCATGCCCATCTCGATCATTTTATGTACATCGGTAAACTCCGTATAGTGGATGCCTTTTTCCTGCAGTTTGTTTGCAAGAATCAGACATCGCGGGCAATGCGTTGTGTAGAGAATTACATTTTCCATAGCTCCTCCTTACTTCGTCCCGGCGGATACGGTATCGGTTACCATTGCATCGGATACATCAATGACCTGGTTCTGCTTTTCCAGAAGTTCAATTTCACGATTCAAATAAAACAGTGCCTTTTTAAGATCCTGTGTAGCAGAATTACCGTCCTTTTTACCTGCGCGGCTGATGTACTTAACGGTGTTGCCGAGGTGGAAACCGAGATTCCAAGCCTCAATTACCTTGATGGCCTCATACGGGTCATCGGCACCGCCGTAATAAATGGGGTGTTGAACGTTTTGATCAACATCATTAGAAAGTGTTTTTGCCATAAAGACCTCCTTTTTTCTGTTGCTGCTTGGCGGCTGTTTTTATTTCAAAAGCGACCCTCCGCCTTTTCCTTATCAAGTTCCATGACGGTGAGGATGCAGTAGTTACTAAGGTCCAGCAGCGTGTCGCGGATGCTTTCATCAACCTTGGGCTGTGTGCCCTTGGTCAGGTTGAGCAGGCGATGGTATTTATGGCTGATCTGAGCTACGGCGGTGACAAGGCCAAGACTGCCGAACTCCTGCCATGTAGTGGAGAAGCTGTTGCCGTAGTCGTGATTCTTTTTGCGGAATGTGTCATACATGGTACAGACGATCTGCTTGAACTGTTCGCTTTCGGTCATGTAAAAACCTCCTTACAGGTACAAAAAACGGCTGAGAACCCAGCCAATGATGAGATAAAGAGCGGATACAATAACGGTTTCGAGGATCGTAAGCATGATGATCATAACCTCGTCGGGAATGTCATAATCGTTATACTCGGTGCAGGTGCTGTCTATAATGCTTTTGATCGTCTTTGTTGTCTCGGTTTCACTTTTACTACCAAAGAGTGTCTTGACGGCGAAAAGCAGGCAGTACGCTTGCAGCCATGTGAGAGTAGGCAAGCCGATAATTGGCATAAACCAGTTCCAGATGATTGAGATACAAAAGCCCTGAACAGGGATCGTTGCGATAGTAACCAGGAGCCAGACGAGACTAAGTTTGAGCTGACGGCTGGGTGAGTTTCGTTTGGTCATGCGACCACCTCTTTGCCGGTAATCAGTTCAGAATAGGGAAGCGTTTCGATCCAGTTACAGAAGGCACGCCACTCATCAAGCTTATGGCCTCGACGAGATTTGTAGATATTGGCAAGGACTTCGTAGTTAAGCATGAGGGTACGGCGCTGGTTGTAGCTGGACGGGAGAAGCTGGATAAGCTGCCACCAAGCATCCTTATCTTTCGGCTCAAAAATACGATCAGTGCCATCATAATTATTGACTTGACCGCCTTTCAGATAAATACTTCGCCAGAAGTTGAGCTGAATAATGATATCATCTAAAACTTCTTTGGAGTATAGCACCAGATGCTCGTGGCTGAAATCGTCAACCGTAAATTCTTTATCAGCGACTTTATGCATGGTGCTGCACGAGTTTGCTACTGTACCAACTTTGTAAGTATCAGCTTCTTTCCACCAATACAGCGGGGCGGTCACATCAAGCCAAACAACGATCATGCGTAAGTATTTTCTATGGTCAGTACCGGCATTGCGCAAGCGTGTAGCAAGGTCATGGTCGTTGGGACCCATACAATACTGTTGGTGACCTGCGCAGATAACATGGCTGTCATATGTATGGCCGCAGTTTTCGCAAAGAAGCAGACCATCTTCCTCTTTATTCCAGTTCTTACGATGCGTGCAGCCAAGGCCGCTGTCACTTCTGGTCCAGCTGTTTTTTGGATTCCGCATACCACGCAGTGCAGGCTTGAGGCCACCGACTTCTACATTTTCAATTTTTATCATCAAGTTACCTCCAGATAGTTTTTTGCTGGTTCCCTGCGGGCGAATGCGCGACGCTGGGCAGGGGAGAGGTCGTTATAGTTAAAGGTGTGGACGGCGGAACACTTGGAATCATAACTTGCGCACATCAAGTTCAGCTCTTTGACACCGCGCTCTTTACGGTTCTGTTCACGATGGTTACTAAAATTCATGTGAAATTTAATCACTCCTTTGGATCAGGTTCCATTTTCTTCATGCAGTCGCCGCACAGGATGTTGACGGCTTTGCTTGCCCGGACGCTGTTCTTGCAGCAGGGGCAGATATACTTGCGAATGTGGGTAGATGCTTTAAGCGGCTTGCCGTAACCTTGTATTTGGATAATTTGCCAACCTTGTAGGTCTATGAAGTCAAGCAGTTCAAGGGATGGTCTTGTGATAATCCAGCCATAGCGGGTAGAATGCTCTATAATAAGGCCGTGACTTTCTGCGGTTTCCTTGAAGCGCTTGTTATGGTAGGCGTTATTGGTGCCGCTTGTGTCCTTTATGCCATTCTCTAAGTCGTAAAGATGGGCCATTTCGTGCAGCAGTCCAGCAATAATGTTTGGCGTTGTATCGCTGATCTTTATCATATCAGTTGACATTTTATAACCCATAAGATTATTGCCGCTCAAAGAAAAATAGTTGTATTTATTGCGATTCAGTTTTGCAACGAAAAATTTTACAGAAGGCAATTTACTTTGGTAATAATGTTCATTTAAAACCATGTAAATCTGTTCAAACTGCAATACAAGATTACTTATAACTATGTTCATGGTTCAATACGTTTTTTGATAAACGGTATAGTCATAGCCCTTTAGCTCTATAGGCAGGAAGATGAGGCGACCGGCCAACAGGACGAAGTACCCGATTTGCAGATGAACACATACCTCGTAGTCGTGATTCTTGAGCAGGAAGCTGCTTTGCTCCGGGTAGTCCGACAGCATATGGACCATGTCAACGACCTTTACATTCGGTTTCATAAAGACGGCCACACCTCCTTATCAAAGTCCGGTTCTAATTTTGTCAGCTTCTTTTTCCAGGTCTTACCGTCTGGTAGGAATAGCGAGAAGGAGCCGGGGATAATGGTTTCAGTGACGATGGCGATAGGCTCTTTCTCGCCGTTACGGTTTGTTTGTATGTATTGCAGGCAGACACGCTGGCCTTTAGGCGGCTTGAAGGGTGTGCTCATAGATTGATCAGAGCTTCTTTCATCTCTCGGTAAAGAATATCGTATATTAACTGCCCTGATGTTTCTGCGTTACACATGACGATGGGGGTGTCGTAGCGTGCCATCCATGTGGTCATGCTGGCAACAAGAGCCTGGGGCTTCATCTGACTGCGGTAGTAACCATGGTAAGCTTTTTCCCATGAGGCTTGCTCGATAAGCAGGTAGACTTTAGCGTTCTTGGCACGGGCACGCTCGAACTCGCGCTTGAAGCGGTCACGGCTGGTAGTCCAACAAGAAGCGCATTCATCTATGGACATTTTACGCTCTATCGTTACTTTATCAGCCAAACTGAAAGTGACGCCGCTTGGCAGTATGACCTGCGCGGAGTAGTCGCCAAAATCAAGCTTGGTGCGCAAAATGGGGCAGCTGAACCGAGCAAGCCGCTGATGATACTTGAGCGTGTCCTGTTCACGCGAGTCCACGAGGATCGTGAAGGTGTCCAACGTGGACTTTACAAAATTTGCTTCGATAAAATCACCTCCGTCAGATGATGGGCTGGAGATTCTCCAACTGATAACGCATGATAAACAGCAAGAACAGCAGGTAGCTGAGCATGCCGATCTCTACATATTTGCTTTCAGTCCGGAAACTGACCAGCAGGGCGATGGGGATTGAGAAAAGCTCCAAAAAGAGTAAGAGGGTATTTAAAATTTGAATCACCTCACATGGGAATATTTCGTAAGAAAGTCGTTGAAGTCTGTTTTTGACTGTATCCACTGGTCGCCGTCTTTGCTCCATTTGCCCTCGGTGTGGGTGTCGAGCACCTTGATGATTTCGCCGGGTTCGATGTGGTTATCGTCGAGGGTGCGGGGACGGATTTTATAGGTCAGGGTCTCGCCGTCGCACAGGCGATAGAGGGTGATGTTTTTGTTTTTGTATTTGCCGTCGATGGAGAGGACGTAGTGGTAGGTGGTAGCGAGGCGTGGGTTGGCGTACTGAAGGTAGCCGAGATATTCTTTTTGCGCCTTGAGCTGTTGAGAAATTGTCAGTGGTTCATCCGGCAGACTATCCCAAATTTCTCTCAGAGCTTTATCGTAGTCAAAATCCTTATAGGTCTTGAGCTTGTCCGTCGTTGTGCAGCACTTTTTTATATATTCGATATACAGAGAGTCAGTGTCCTTGGGGAATTGCGTGCGCTCATACAAAGCATCACAGGCTGCGATAAATTTAAGGATTTTATTGCCACCAGCGAATGGCTTGAAATAGTCCAGCAGCACCAGTGTTTCAATCTTGGCAGAGTTCAGACTGCGCGTATGGGACATATCCTTCCAGAGTGTGTAGAAATCATGATATTTGCCGGACTGGTACATGGCGTACAGGTCGTTAGCGCAGCCTTGGCTCAGACCCTTGATAGAAACCAGAGATGGATCAATGGCATGATGCTCTTTATCCGCAGTGAATTTGCGGTTGTCGTGTCCCCACTGGATAGGCCCCTCATGAATATTGAAGCCGCGAAGCATTTCAGCCTTGAGGGCAGAGACTTTTTCCTTTTTGCCCTTGTTGGAGAAGTGTTGTAGACAGACCTCATAGAACTCGAATGGGTGGGTGCTCTTTTGCCAGGCGTTATAGAGGGAATCATAGGCCATACAGCAGCTATGGCTGGCATTAAATGAATAGGCCGTCGCGTCACTGATGATTTGCCAAATCTCAGCAGAAACATCTTTTGGCGTTTTGCCTTGAGGACATTGACCGGCAAGGTTCTTACACATACCATCAATGAATTGACTTTTCAAAGGACGAACTTTTTCTGGATGTTTTTTGGCGATGTCTTTAATAATGCCGTAACAACGGTCCATGGGAAATCCTGCAAAATGAAGAACAGACATGAGCTGTTCCTGTGTTAAAATGAAGCTGTAGGGAAATTCTTCTGTTTGCAATATGTTGTCCAATGCTGGAATACCATAAGAAAATGGCTCTCGACTTTCAAACTTGGAGTACATAGATTTAAAGCCGGGACGAATAGCTGCAATAAAATTTGCAAGCTCTGATACATTTTTAGGTTTATACCTCATCAGTTTTTGTGTAGTAGATGCGCGTTCGCACTGATTGACACCGCAAGTAAGACCTTTTGCATAGATGTCCCAAACCTGTTGATTGTCTTTAACGGATTCTGATAATTCATCGACAGTCAAAGGTTCCATACCGATACGTTTGAAAACTGCATCTGTGAGAGCTACTGTGTCAACGATAAGCCAGTCATTTTTTAGGAACTTGTATTTTTCAGCCACAGCGCCATCAACTACGGTCGTGATATACTCTTTTTTCGTCGTATCACTTTTGCATTTGATGAGACCAATTTGACGCCGGATACTGCCCTGATAAAGCATGTAGGCACATGGAGCTTTCGATTTTGAAGAAATAAGCCCCCAATAAACCTCGCTCTTTTTGACATAGTTTTGATATTCAGGGTCTACAAAATCGTAAATGTTGATTTCGTCTTTTTCATCGTCATCTGCATATTTCAGCGCCATATCGTACTTGTCGATTTGGTCGCTGATTTTATTGGCAATATTGAAATCTAGTTTTTTTGCTCTAGCATAGAGCTTGAATGCAGCTTTTTTCTTCAACGTGCCAAAAGCAATCATAGGATACGCATGATCCTCACCAAGAATTTCGCGCTGTGCCCGTTCAAAAGGCTCTTGCCGGTCGATGTTCTGATCGATGTCCGGCAGGGAGTTTGTTTGAATAATGCGAGTTGTGGACAAAAAACGCTCTGGATAAAGTTTAATGGGAGACTTGAAGCGATCAACTTTACTGAAGCCGCAAAGAGTATTTGTAAAGTAGCTGACAGCAGAACCACGGCCTGTGTTGGTAATAATGCCACCATACTGAATACCACGCTTGACGATCTCGTAATCCATCAGAGGATAATCAATCATGCCGGTGTCTTTGTAGGTGTAAACCTCCATTTTGACACCATCGTAGTATCGCTGATAATCCTCTGGCGGGACATGCTTCATGTATTCCTTGAATTTGCGGCTGATGAGATGATTATAGATTTTGAATTTCTCCTCCGGTGTTTTGTCCGGGTAGATAGAAGGGAGTTTGCGGTTAGTTTCAAAAACCTCACTCTTATAATCCTCAAAGTCGCAAATCAGGTCTGTGTTTCGCATTGCTTTTTCGACTTCATCTGCGGGGATAACACCCTGTTCCGCAAAACGCCGACGAACAGTATCATCATCGGGGTAGTCCATGTACCAGCCATCTTCGTCATCATAATGTGTGCCGCTGGCAGCAAGAAGCTCATCACGTTCAACAGCTTGCTCGGGATATATGTAGTGACTGTCAAGACCAACGATCATCTGAATACTGTACTTTTTGGAAAGCTCCAGTATACGAGCGTTCAGTTGCTTTTGCTTATCGGTATTATGTGCCTGGATTTCAAGCATGAAGTTGTCTTTGAAATAGTCATGCAGCTTGCAAACCAGTTGTTCGACATACTCCGGCTCATAATGCCAGAAAGCAATACAAGCAGAGGTGACAAATACATCATCAGGAGGCAGCGAGAACAGAAGTTCCTCATCCAGACGCGGGCGGTAGTAATAGCCATCTTCATTTGCGGTGGACAGAACTTCATTGATCCATTCACGGCCGTTCTCGTTTTTAGCAAGCAGGACAATGTGGCAGTTAGTTCGGTCTTTCTCATGTCGGTTTTTGACCCAGTATGCTTCTGTGCCGAAGATGAATTTGAGGCCATACTTGATAGCGATTTCTCGGCATTCATGATATTTACCTTGCCAACCATGCTCAAGGGAGCAGAGAATTTTGTGGCCAAGTTCAATGGCGCGTTTGGCATATTGTTCGTAGGTGGCAGGAGAGTCCGGTGTATAGATGTTGGAACAGCAGGTATGCTTATGGTAGTTTTGAATAGAATTCACCTCCATCTTGAAACGGCCAGCTGCGGCGAAAGTCCTGGATGTAGCCGTTGGCGATTTTGCCATCAAACCGTATGTATACAGAATTATCAACCGCTGGACATTTCTCGATATATTCCATGATGGCTTCATATTGGAACTGCAGATACATGGCATTTATGAACGACCGTGATGTGGAATCTCCGCGTTGGACATAGCCATCAAACAAATCTATGAACTCTTGACGAGTGAGCGTCCGCTTGACATTAGCCATCAGTTTGCCCCAACAGTTCTTTATTTAGTTCGTGCATCTCTGCCTGAGCCTCGGCCTCGGTCCTAAAAATTCTCTCAGGGTTGATACCTCCAGCCTTAGCCAAAACGATTGACAAAGGTTCCCAACAGTTTTCGGAAACTTCGTTTTCTGTAAAATGGAGTGTCATATTTACACATTCAATTTTGTCAGGCGAGACATAATATTTTTTATCATCTACCGTTTTCCTGCCATTACACTTTGGACAAATGGCTCTAAATTCTGTTCCATCGTCCATCTTGGCAGAGACATACCCGGTGGCACCACAGAATGTGCATGGGTGCGAATTGAAATCACGTATAACAGCCCAAACTTTATCGCCTGGACCATATCCGTCTGTACGCTTGCTGACAAATTTATTGATGTAAGCAGATGGAATATAGTTGTTCTTTACATCCTCTGCTTTAGCCTTGGCCGCTTCAATATCATCCTCAATACGCTTCTTTTCCCAGTTGAGGCGGGCAATGTCGATTTCCAGATTGTCTTTTTCGCGCAGAGCCTTGTTGTATGCATCGATTACACACTTAACATCATCCTTGATAAGGTCGCGGAGGTGGTCTGTGGCTTCGTCGATGATGCTGTCGGCCTCACTTGGGTTGGTGAAATACATTTCATCCATATCACTGAACATTTAGAACAGATCCTCCTCGTCCTTTTTGGATTGTGTGGCACCGGCCATGGTGCGTTCGTTGTAATCCTTGATGTATGGGCAAGTCTTTCTGTGTCCGCAGAGGGTATTGCAGAAAAACTGATTTTCCTTTGTGATCTCGCACGGCTCCCACGGGTGGTCTTTGTCATGCGGCAGACTCTCGTAGAGGTCGGCAGTCTTATTGATGTAATCCAGTGCTTCGTCCTGAAGTTCCTTGGTGTAGGGATATTCCCGCACGTATGGCTTGATGGAGAACTTTGCCTTGACTTCAGCCGGGAACAGATTGCCCAGAATGTTCGTCTTGGCGAAATCCATCATGGCGATTTCGATATCCATTTCGTCCATACCAGCCTCGTGACAAGCGGCTTCGACAGCGTCCTTGATAGTGTCATAGATCTTGGAGCGATTGACGATGCGGGTGAGTGGGGTCTTGTTTTTGCTGCGCCGTGTAGCGTACCAGTCGTACTTGATGACGACATACTTGAGCATGATCCAGGCGGTGGATTTGACCTTGTACCCGGCCTGCTCTAACGCCATGCCGTAGATCGTAAGCTGACGGCCATGTTCGAGAAGGTCTTTCTGGGCGTAGTCGGAACTTGTTTTGAGGTCCAGCACCGTAACTGTGCCATCGTTGTTCCAGCGCAACAGGTCGGAATACCCCTGCATGGCTCGGGTGGGGCTGACGCGCAGGATCAGCAGTTCCTCAATCGTGAATTTGCCTTTCGGCATAGTAAAGGTCTGGAAGCAGTTTTCCATATCTTTTATGTATTTCGTTTTGATGCCATCCGTTCCACGAAAGTCTCTCGGAAAGTCATATCCGACAAGTTCGCACTGAACAAGAGCATCGCGGAAGGTCTGAAGCATTTCGCTACTATTTGATTTGCCTTCGATGAAATTTTCCAGAGCATCATGGCTGGCCGATCCTAAATCGGTATACACGCTTCCAAGGCCGCGGTCATGTAATATGTAAGTGCGCCACGCTCCGTATAAACAAGAATTGATGGTTCCAAGTTTGGAAAAGCTATAGACATTGACCCCTTCGTCATACAGGGCTTGCAGGCGTGGGTCCTTTGCACGTTCGGCTATGTCAGCCACCTCACTTTCGTTCTCATGATTTGTTTGTAGGCGTCTACGCCGAGGTCTGCCGCGTTGAGCTTGCTGCCTTTGGGGATGATGTCGCTATCGGCGTCCCAGACATAGCCGACCTTGGTTTTGACGATGATGTTATCCTGCACAAGTTTTTTGGCCTCCTCGCGCACGGCTTCTTCCTCCAAGCCTTCATCCAGAGCCAGCACCACATTTTTGGGCTGCATCGAAGCGATCATGGTGGCTTGCGCATGAGAGACATGACAGCCACAAAGACCGAGCGCCAGCCTGCATCCAAACGACCGTGCCTGCATGGGGGCTTTTTCGCTCTCGAACAGGAAGATGTTGCCGCGGTCGATGATGTTGTGATAGTTCTGCTGCAAGCCGAACAGTGTCTTGCTGCGGGAGCAGGGGACAAGTGGTAGCCAGCGTTCCTCGTGCTTACAAGTGGGGTCATTGCTGCGGCCCATGATACCGACAAGGTTGCCGTTAAAGTCACGCTCCGGGATCGTGATGCGGCTGGATTCTTCATCGTAGCCGACTTGGAACAGTTCCTGTGTTTTATAGTCGATACCATCCTGAAAAAACATTGTGTTGAATTTGCCTAAGTAAGGGTCAAGTGTGTTTTCCGGGATCGTGGGCAGGGTAAAATCATCGTCACGGTCTGGCAGGAGCTTACGATAGAAGCCATGGAATGGATAAGTGACCTGAACATTAAAATCAGAGGTATCCAGGTCCAGGATATTTGCCACGAATTGCAGACTTTGTGGGAAGGTACAATGGATACGATCCATAATGAGGGTGAACAGATTGCCTTTGCCGTTGGTTGAAAAGCAGTAGTAGCGCAGGGTGTTGACATCCAGCATCATACTGGTTGGGTTGGAATCTTCCAGGCGGGAAAAGCGGAACTGTGTTTTTGCGTTATTGAGATTGATGTGTTGAAATTCCAGCGTTTCCAGGATGCTGAAAAGAGCGTCGGAATTGCCGGAGAGATGCTGCTGCAGAAGTGCCGCGTTCATAGTGGCAGCACCCCCTTTAGCGTGTGGTTTGAATGTGTTCGTTGCGGATCGTGCAGAAACCTACCTCGCGCCAGTTATTCCAAGTGAGATTAGCCTCGTACAAAACCTGTTGCTTATCTTCATCATTGCGGGTCTTATCGAGAAAAGCGACGATATACTTTTTGGTTTTGTCAAGCGTGATGGGAGTGGTAAACTTTTCCCAGCTGCCATCGGCATTTTTGCCGCGGGTGTAGGCTTTACAGTCATAGCGTTCACCGGTATACTCGTCCTCCCAGAGGGGGCGGATATAGATCATTTCGGAAAAGACTTCCTTGATCTGTTTACCGTTGGACAGGCAGTTGGCGTCCAGATACCGCTGATTCAGGAGGTAGAGAGCCAACTGGTAAGTACACACAACCGCGACATTCTCGCGGCTGGCAGCCTGGAACACCTTGCGTGAGGCAACAAGTAGCTGACGGTACATCTCCATACTGACATCATCATCAGATTTCATCGTGTCCCAGAGGAACATCTGGAACCCCAGCTTAGAATACTTGCGGATCGTTTTAACAACGCGGGAAGTATCATTATCGAACATTTTGACGAACTTGATGTTCTTATACTTTTCCTGGCTGATTTTGGCAGCTTTGCGCAGCATTTCGTTCTGTTCGTCGGTAAAATTGCCGGTCTTGAGGTGCTTGCGGGTGATCTTCCAATAGTCCAGATCCTTGGTAAGAATATGTACAGCCAACAACTGCTTATAGGCGCGGACTTGCATCTCATTGGAGATAATGCAACACTTGATTCCGGCCTCGGCCATGACAAGGATCATGTTTTCAAATACAAAGCTGGTCTTGCCTGTGCCGGAGAAACCACCGAGCATGGTGAGATCACCCAGCGGGACACCCAATGTCAGGTAATTGAGACGCGGGCAGTTTTTGCCGTAGTTGAGGCCGACCGCTTCGCCCTTATTGAGTTCATCGACAAAAGCATCATCGAACCAGACGTCTTCCACCTTCATGTCCTTAGCGGTGTTGATGGAAATGGTGTTGAGCTGATAGTCAAAGAAGTCATAGACTTCGGCGTTTGACATCTTATCGAACCGCGACGTATTGGAAAAATTTTTGAAGAACTGGCGGGCGAGGTCTGACAGCAGGTTTAACTTGACGACCTTATCAAAATAGCCATCGACATTATCCGGGTTGATGAGAGATTTGAGCGCTTCGACTTCACGATAGCCGCCACGTTTATCAAACTCTTTGCGGGTTTCATCCTTATCCTTGAGGTAAGCGTTAAGCGTGATCGCGTCGAAGTTGCGGTAGCCCTGCTCATACAGAGCGCGGCCAAGAGCAAAGTAGAATTTAGAATCATCAGTTTGGATGGTTTCATCCGTACCAGTATTGACGCGGTCGTACTCGTCATAAAGGTAAGGGTCTTTCCAGAGGCAGAATACAAACGGTGCTTCGACCTGCTCACGGTCTGCATTGATTTTATGTAAAATTTCTTGTAATTCGATAGGAAATCACCTCATTCCTGCTCATCGTCAAACAGGAAGTCTGAAATATCCCTGTGTGTGTGGTGATCCTGCGTATTTGCCCCAAAACCGAGATCCTGCAAAATGGGGACCTGCTGCGCTTTTGCTTCCTGCTTGTGCTGTACGGCGGCGTTGGATTTTGCCGCCTTATAGACATCGTTGATATGGTTTTTGATAATGGCCATGACATAAGCGGCGCGGCCGTACTCGCTTGAAAACTCTTTGGTGCGCATGGCGTACCCGATCTTATCCCGGCATTGCTCAATCGTGGCGAGAATGATTTCATCGTCATAGAAGCTGAGTTCCTTGAGCTTTTTGGGGATGATGGTAGGGAACGCCATTGATGGATCGAACATCATAACATCGGCGAGTGCGGCGATGACCTGCTTATGCATGGCAGCTTTATGGAGCTTGTCCTGATAGGTTGCTTCGTCCTTATACCAGTGGCCGTCCGGGGCTTTATAGTACGTGAGTGTCGTGCCCCATACACCGGTTGCCTGACACTTGACGCGGCGGCCTTTGGGTGCGGTTGTTTTTGCCATGCGCTGCCTGCCTTATGCGAAGAGAGAGGCGATCTTTTTGAGTACAAAAATATCAAGCTCAGGATCAGAGAACTTGGCAACACCGGCAGCGGACAGCAGCTCTTTTGCCTTTGCTTTTGTGTCATCAGAGGCATTGGAAAAGCCTGCCTGAATAGCGGCAATATAATCGGCACGATGTGTCTCTGCGTTGTCAGCTTCGCGTGCTTCCTGATCGCGCACTGTTGCTTTGTCAGCCTTTTTCTCAATGGCTGCGTTTTCCTTTTTGACCTGATCATCAATTTGCTCATCTGTTTTAGGCTTGGTGAACATGGCATTTTTGACGCCCTGACGGAATGCATTCATGAAAGCTTCCGGGGTGAACTCAATAGATTCCGGCATACCGGGGAAACGACAACCGGCATCGACCTGACTGGTGCGGACCAGATACAAACGGCGGCGCTCGTTGGTGATCTTGCCGTTCTGGATGTCGCGCTCCATAATGGCTGTGCATACCATCTGTGCGCCGGATTCAACTGCAGTAAACAGCTTGTTCTGCAGGTTGTTGGTGATCTGTTCATACTTTTCACCGGAATACATATCAGACTTTTCCTTCAGCTTGGTATGAGACAGGATAAACACAGCGATACCAACAGCACGCAGGCGGGCGATCTGTTCCAGAATCAAATCGATTTCCTTATCAAGACCCTTGCCATAGCCGCCAAAAGCAGAGTTGATGGTGACATTTTTGATAGGAATTTTCGCTTCACGTGCCCACAGACGGCAAACCTCCGCCTCTGCCAGGTCGGCCATGGTGTCCAGAGTGTCAAACGCAACGATCTGAATACCAGTCTCTTTACGGGTGTCAATAACTTCATCAATGATACTGACCAGACCCTGAGAATCCGTATCCTCGTCATATTCGCCAGACCAGCTGGACGCAACGGCAACCTGCAGCTGATCCAGAGCATGGTAGCCTTCCTCACTGCCGCAGGAAATCAGCAGACCCTTGGAGGGGTCTTTATACTCGTACAAGACAAGGTCGCGGAAGAAGGTGGTTTTCCCGATTTTCGGGGTGCCCATCAGACAAAATTGTGGGTAGCTATTCAGCGATGCTTTGATTTTGTTCATTTTAAATGCCATAAACTATGTACTCCTTTAAAAAAGATTTATCAGAACAGCTCCAGATCGTCCTCGAACGGGGGCTTGGTGGAATCGGGCTTGGCGGCGGACTTTTCCATATCGGCAACGGTTTCATCCTTAGCGGGGACGGCAATTTTATCCTCGAACTCGGAGAGTTTATAGCCGGTGTCAAACATACCATCGGCGAAATCGTCACGCAGCATAGGCTTGTTCAGGCGTAGCTCTGTGACTTTACTGCCGTAAATCTGACCGCGGGGGCGGAAATCATCCAACGTGGCATCGCCAAGTTCGATCTGCATCTTCTGCAAATCGGTCAGCTGGCTTTCGTCAAAATCGACTTCCTCGGCACCGTTGACGACGCGGACATCCCACATCATGGTGGCGGGTGTCTTTTCCTTGACATCAATAAACTTCATCTTGAAGTCATACAGAGCCTTGTGCTTGGGAATCTCCATGTTATACTTAGTGGTATCGAACACGACACAGAAGGGCAGAAACTTGTCGCCCTCCTCCTTGGTGGCATACTGCGAGACATAACCGTTGATAAAGATTTTGCCGGATTCCTTGAGGTCAGACTTATCGACGCAGTCCTTCCAGTAGGTGAGGGGAACAGACATTGCCAGCTGGGGCTTTTCAGTATCGCGGCGGAGCCAGACTGCCTGAATATCAAAGTTGCGGCGCAGGATACCCTTGCTGTCGTAGCGAACCTTGCAGGTGCCCGTGACGGTCAGGTCCTTATCGTTGCCGGGGAGAACATCCGCCAGATACTTGATGAAATCATAGCCGGAGATAAAGCTCTTGATCTTGCCATCCTCACAGCCAACATTGGTGCGATACAGGCGGGAGCGAGCAACCTTGGCGAGAACATCCGGGTCCTCACGGTCAGCCCAGGCAACCTCGAAAGAATTAAAGTCTGCATCCACAGGCTTGAGGGTATCGCGGGGATAATCCAGCAGACCGACAAACTCCGTGCTTGTGTCTACCTTGATGCCGAAGTGCAGGCGGTACATCTTGCCGCCTGTGCGCTTGGAATCAATCTCGTCCAGAATGCCATCTTTGGCGATGACAGGAGCGCCGATAAAAGAAAAGCGGATCGTATTGTTTTTGGCCATAGAAAAACTCCTTTACAGAATACTTGAAATATGTGTTGTGTAAGTTAAGAAAAAATATTTGTATCGCCGTCAGAATCATCATCAGGCTCTGCGAAATCATCACCGTAAAGCGCGTCGTAGTCTACACAGACGATGGGGTTGACCGCACAGATCTTAGCTACAGCATCCGCGATGTCGTCCGCGCATTCATTACATACGGTCAGGTCAAACAAATCGCCATCGCGCTTGGAACCGCAACCGAACGTGTACTGGATGCGCATACCATAGCCATCGAGATCAGGGAACACTTTCTTACACTTGTTGCAGATAAACATTATGTACCTCCGAAATTTATTTCAACTGAAGAGCATTGCGCAGGGCAAAAAGCTCCTCTGCTGTGGATGTGATAATGCGAACCTTGCGCGAATAGTCAAGGCTCATAAGACTGAGCAGGCTTTTGGCATTGGCCCGACTGCCGTTGCAATCAATTACGATGACATCTGCACATTCCTGTGCGACTGCCTGCAAGCACTGGCACTGCATAAAGTTGTTGATGCGGATAGAAAAGTCATAGCTGCCGCTCATTGTGTGCCCTCCTGACTTGACAAAAACGCTTTACGCAGGGAGATGATGTCATAGCCGTTTTCATTGTGCCAGTCGCGGAACGCTTCATCGCTGGCGTACTTATCGCGCAGAAAGCCGTAGAACAGGTTGGACTGTGCGTCGGTAAGCTGACCGGTACTCTTGATAGACCCGAAACGACGGACGCCGTCTGCGACACTGCGCATGTGCTTCCAGAAAGAGTAGTAGTCGGTTTTCAGCTTGGTCATGAAACCGGCAGAATCTTCAAAGACGAAGCCCTCAATAAAGTGACCATCGTACACATAGCCGGGAGCGGAGGCTTTGATATAGAATTCATAGAACTTCTGCCAATCCATAAACTGGTTTACATATTTTTTTAGGTTCAGGTCAAACCGCTGGCTGATGCCGATCAGGTCGTCCCCGATCCAGGCGCTGTACGGAATCTTTCGGAACGCGATTTCATTGTAGACGACGTCCAGCAGGACCAGATGCGACGTATCATATTCGATGATATGCGGGTCAAACTGCTGGTCGATGACCTCAAACAGCATGGTGCAGTTATTCTCTTTAAGGTACTGCTTGATTTCATTCCAGCGTGTGGAGCCGGTTTCACAGACATTCTTTTGGAACAGCTGCCGGAAGTGGTCGGCATAGTCGCCGCTGATACTGCCCTTGGTGCAAAAGCGCAGATCGTCAATTTCGGGGTCGTAACAGAGCAAACCGAGATAGCCGTTTTCCTTGAGGTAGACATTCACCGGGAATTTGAGCTTGTCCTTGAGGTAGTCAAGGTTACTGTGCGGATAATGGTAGACGCGGGCCAATTCATCTATGCGGAAGAACTTCTCATAGCCGCGGGCGACGATGGTATGATCCTCTGTATTGATAAAGAGACCGCGGGCGACGGTGGTCAATTCATTCCAGCTGCTGCGGCGGAAAGCCTCCGAGGTGAAATTGAATGCGGACAGACAGCCGAATCTTTTTTCCTTGACATTGCGCTCACGGCGCAGGTCCTTGACGAGCTGATAAACGGAATCTTCCTTTGTCTCAACGATTGGCTGTTCCTCCGGCTTATAGAACTTATGATTCTTTACGCTGTGAGAAATGAGATTGCCGTCAGAATCGATTTCGATTGCACGAAGGGATCCGCCGAATTCTACGCGGCCTTCAAGATTGACATAGTTGGAATGAGGCGTGAGGATGTTATAGTTTTGAATATTGCGATGACCTGCGATCTGTACCATGCCGGTTTTATTCCAGGCTTCCACGATATCAGGCAGGTCATTATAGCCGCCGACACCGTGGATCATCTGAAAGGTGGGAATCGTAATGAGGCCAAGCTGCTGGTCCTGCTGCATCCCGGCGATGCCGCCATGGCAGATAAAATACATTGCACCGCGGAAAGAGAAGTAGGAGCACTGGTTCAGACGCTGATACAGGCGACGGACCTCCTTTTTGTCAAGACCGGAATCATCCAGCTGACGGCTGGTGCGCAGTTCAAATTCCTTGCTGGGAGTCTTTTTATCATGGCTCCAGCAGTACAGCCAACGCTCATGGTTGCCTTCAAGCAGGACAATGTTGGGTTTATCCTTGACAGAGAGCAGGAATTTGACGACATCCGCATTTTCCATGCCGCGGTCAATATAATCGCCGCAGAAGATATACAGACAGTCATCCTGCAGGCCGCCAAGCTCCCCGAGCATGTCCTGTAACGCTGTGTAACAACCGTGAATATCGCCGACAGCGTAGACCTTGCGATACGAATTCATGTCAGAGGGCTTATAGCTGATTTCCGCCAGCGCGTTCTCCGGCTTGAGCACCTTGATGCCGCCCGGCACCTTCTGTGTCTTAAAACGGGCATACATCTTATCAATGGCTTCCTCCGGTACCTGTTTGAGCGGGGCACGGCTGGCGTTGCGGCGTTTACAATCCTCGATAGGAAGGTCAGTCATATCGACCAGATAGATACGATAGCGGTACTGCCTGGCCAGTGCTTTATACCGGTTCATTTCTTCTGTCTTGGAATTGGTCGCGTCGATCACGGTAAAGCAGCCTGACTGCATACGGAGTTCCAGCATCTGAAAAAGCAGCTTCCAGACAACAGAATCATTCTTAGCGCTGATCTGCACAGAGCCGTCCTTTGTCTGAATGGGGGAGGAATACTGCATACGGATGGTATCTGCGCTGAGGGTATAGCTGTCCAACCCGTTTTCATGTATGTAGGTGGATTTGCCGCAGCCCGGTGCGCCGCGAAAGAGAAGGAGCACACGCATAGGTCAGCCCTCCATATTTTTGTTCTTGATGAAATCCGGGATGGGTTTGCCGAGTGCTTTGGCGAGGGAGACGCATTTGCCGACCCAGACATTATATTCATCCGAATGATGCGGCGCGGCATAACCATAAAGACAGCTGTCGGCTTTAAGAGACTTATAGACGATAGCTTCCAAACCATCCTCCGGCTGGATCTGCCAGTACAGGTCTCCGCCGTTATGGATGACGTTATAAGCCCAATTCGAGACGAGGTCACGTGTGAATTCGATTTCATACTCCGTCCAAGGGGCATTTTGTGGTTTATCTTTAGCGGTGGCAGCATCCTGATATGCCTTTTTGACCATAGCGTGGACGATGCGGTGGGCTTCCTTTTTGTCGTTCAGCGGGATATCGACACTGATGGTGACTGTGTCATCGTGACAGGTGCAGGTTGAGCAATCATGCTTGCATGTGTCGGACTTGACGAGTTCGAGTTCATCCTCAAAGAAGATATAATCATCGGTTTCTGCGATATCGTAAAAATATGGCCAAAAAGGCCAATCATGCACATTTGTAATGGTGATTATGTCGCCAACATTGAAGCCACCATTATCGTGCCGATTTACACCATACTTGAAGCACGCAATGCGGACTTTGTCGCCAGGTTTGAATTTTGCCAATAAAATCACTCCTTGTAATAAAAATCGTTCAAATTGATATCATCTATAAACACATACCCGGAGCCAGCTGCTGGCTTTTGGGCACGGAATACCTTATCGCCCGGTTGAGGGCCTTTGTCGCAAAGTTCGCGGTAGGCTTTGAATCTGGGGTCTTTGGAGCTTGTGAGTCCGACAAGGATATAGTTTGTGGCGCTCACCCTGCCGCACAAAGGACAGTAACCGATGGGGCTGACAACAAGGTCATAGGTGCTTGTGAGATACCGATACCGCCATTCCTCGACCCAGGCGTCCTCATAATAGTGTTTATGGTTGGAACGCTTGCGGTACTGCTTTTTCTTGCGGCGGCGGTTGGGAATCTGTTCGTTATACTCGGACTCAATGACGGAATCCGGCGTGACGGGCAAGGGAGTAGACAGTGTTTTCATCTGAATGCGTTACCTCCAAACCATGTTGAGTGTATGATGGCATATAACAGTTTCAGTCCTTGCCGCTTGACAAGATCGCGCAGATGAAAAACCCAAAGCAGGCGGAGGCGGCTAAACTAAGCAGAAAAACAGTAATGGAAAGTACGATCATGTTACTCACCCTGCTGCAGAATATCGCTGGTGTCCACGATAACAGAGGAATCATTCCCGGCCTGAACTGTCGGCAGCTTACCGTCCCACTTGTCATACATCTGCTGACGGATCAGCTCCGGCGTGAGGGACTGGGAAATCAGACGGTTGGCATCGGCCTGGGCCTGAGCTTCGATCAGTTTGGCTTTTGCATTGATCTGCGCAGTCTCTTTTTCCTGATTGGCCTTGGTGATGGCAACCTCCTTTTCCTTTTCAGCGTTGACGTTGGCGGTCTGCTGCTCGATCTTGGCAAGCTCCAGATCCTGCTGGGCGTTGACCTTTTTCTGAACGGCAGAGCGGGTCTCCTCATCGGGGTCAATATTGATAAGGGAAACGGATTCGATCACGATACCGTAAGGCTCGAACTTCTGTTTGAGATAGTCGGTCAGCTCACTGTTAAGGGTGGCACGCTTGTCGCCAAGCAGATCGATGACGGAATACTTGGCCGTGACTTCCTTAGTCCAAGACATGATATTGGGCTTGATGAAAGAATTCTTTACATCCTTGCCGGACTGGCCCTTGAAACGGGTAAAGGTATCGGCTACTCTGTCTGCATCATAGCGATAGGTAAAGGTCATATCGACAGTCAGACCCTTGCCGTCATTGGAGGGGACCTCGAAGCTTTCATCATCGTTGGAGTCACCGTCTTTGCTGGCTGTCAGGTAGGACTGCTCAATGCCGATGGAATAGGTAGTCACGTTCTGCGTGGGGGAAATGACATGGAACCCCTGGGTAAGCGTTCTGTCCGAGATGCCGCCGTTCATATTATAGACAACGCCGACATAACCGGCAGGGATCCGTACCGTGCATACAAACAGCACAATGACGACGAGCGCGATAATAACTGCGGTTGCGATACCGCCGAGAGATTTTCTCATTTTTGATTCTCCTTAAATTGTGTAAAAAAGTCGATGATCTTCTGGCCGATCTCATCAAAATGGGTACTGGATTCACACCAGAACAGAAACATGGCCAGACCAATCAGGATCAGGAAAGCAGGCGGAAACATTTCATGTCACTCCCATCTTTTTCATTGTGAAAACACTCCAATCTTGATAAAAATATCTATTCAAAACGGCCTGCTAACGGGAAAGCAGAACCGGGATACCCGAAAAATTGGCACAAAAAATACACCCTTCCGGAGGCGGTGCTCCGGCAGTTTACAGGGTGTATAAGTGTCAAAGATATAGGTGTAAAATCAAATCGTTTCGTAAAGCGATTCTGTATAAGTGCGATAGTCTGTTATATCGCCGACCTCGCGTTTGTAGTCATCCGGGTATGTGTGTTGGAACCAGAGGCGCTTTTCTTCGATCTGCTGCCAGATGGGGGCGGTATCGTAACCGCTGTACCGCTCTGCCATGTACAGGAATTTTGGGATATTGAAGCCCCAGACATATTCATCGTAAGGTTCCTCTGCGTTGAATATTTTTCGGCGTTTTGACGGTGAATTATACGAAATGTATAAAAAGTCATCCTTGAACATGTGATTGAAGCATAGATTTGGATTGTAGACCAGCTTGGAGACATTTTTTGTGTTGAGAAAGCCATCTGCATAGCCGTAGTATAAACCGCGCATATACCACGGCGGCATATCATGGGCTGTCAGCTTTGTCTTGTAGCGGCCTTCGCTGTACAAAACGGATTCGTCCGCAGGTGCTGGTGTTGCAAATCTGTACTTGCCGCAGGAGTAATAGTTGGCGTGCAGACGGCTCATTCGGCGTCCAGAGCGGCGAGCTGGGCCTGAATCTCTGCCTCCGACATATCATAGAGTGCTTGATTCTGTTTCTTGGCGAGGACTTCGAGCAACTGCTGGCGGCGCTCTGCATTCTCGCGGGCGGTCTGTGCCTTAGCCTTATCCGCCAGCTTGACAGAGACGATATGTTTGACGATCTCGATCTTATTGGAAAGTTCATTCTGCTCGGTGGTCTTGGTGCCCAGCAGGGATTCCTCGCCGGTGGTCTTAAATTCTTTATTGAGGGTCTTGAAGATGCTGTCAAGGTTCTGAACGCTCAGATCCCAAAGATCCTCGGTGCTGATCCAGCCCTTGAAGGGGAAACGGTACTTATAGCGGGTTGCGATTTCAAACAGTTCCATAGTGGTTACCTCATTTCTATGTTTAAATTACGACCTTGAGCACGCGCTCGGTCTGGCCTTTTACTCTGACGATAAAGGAATCGTGACGGGTGGAGGAGAAGCCAACGCCGGAAAGCTGGTCATCGACAGGCTGTACGGACATCTGAGAGCCGAGGGCTTCAAAGACGCGCTTGTGGGTCAGCAGCTCCTGCTTGATAAATTCATTGTAGAAGCCATTGAGCTTGTCAGGGTTCTGGCAGCCCTTGAGCATGAAGAAATAATGACGGTTACCGATACCGGTCTGCTCGTCCCAGTAATTGGGGGAGTACATGGCAACGTTTACGGGGACAAACTGATTCGTGCTGATGTTCCAAATGTTGCGGCTGGAGATGGCGGACTTGAGTTCATCCTTGATAGTGAACTTGCCGTCCTTGAGAGTGACGGTGGCCACAGAGACAATCGTGCTGGAAGAAATTGGGTGGCGGTATTCATACTGATGGACCTCACCGTTAGCTTCGATCTCAGCGATAAAGCCGTTGTTTCCGGAGTCACATCTGTAGCAATGAACGTAAAACTTATACTGGCCGTCTTTCATTCTGGAAAGATTAGGCCATGTGATATTTTCGACGGCAGGTTTACCATGGTTGGGATTGATAATATCGACATCCAGATTGCCGCCGTCTGCAAAGCCACGCTTTTCACTAAACCAGATATGACCGCAAGGGCCTTTGCAGTGCGCGTCCTCGTCAGACTTATCCCATTTGCCGGGTTCATCGTTCCACTGAATAGAGAAGCGGAGCACACCATCGACCTTGCCACCTGCACACTTGACATTCTCTCGAATATCAGAATCAGCCAGATTGCCCGTGTAGGCCCATGCGAAAGCGTTATCCCATTTGAACATCGTTTTGGCGTCGGGATTGACAGGGGCGGTCAACGAGACCATGTTCTTGGAAAAGCGGTTCTCCATGAACAACTCCAGCTCCTTTGCGATTGGCAAGACATCCGAGATGAATTTATCAATACCGATCTCCTCGACATGGGAGAATCGTTTAGGGTCAATGGCAACCTGCTGTTCCATAGCGGCAAATGGATCTGCGGTTGCACCGTTCATACGGGACACGGCGTCACGGTTGGCAAAGAGGATATTATTGACGCTGATGTCATCGAGACGGGCAAAGCGGCGGGGCAGGGAATCCATATAGCCGAGTTCTGTGACGGTTTTCTTGGCATCCTCAAGCATTCGTTTTGTGAAGATGGCCTTGGGACGCTTATAGTTGGCGGGGGCGACGACACGCTCGTAGGCGGTGACGGCGGAATCAAGGTCGCGGCCTTCGGACAGGTCGATCAGCAGTGTGCCGATGCTGGTGTTGCGGATGCGGGCGAGAGCAGAATTCATATTGATGACATCGACCCACGACTGCAGCTCTTTCTGTTCTGCTGTCATAGCGTTGTATTTTGTCTGGGAGGCTGCAAGCTGTTCCAGCTGGGACTTCCACTCGGCACCGCGGTAGAGGCTGTTTTGCGCGATCAGTTCAAGGACGGTATCGGTGGCCTCGACGGTAAGCTCACTCATGGAGCGCAGGAACACATTGCGGTCATCCCGGATACGGGCGGTCTCCACGTTGATGTCGTGAGTGGTGTAAGCGCAGCGCGGGGTGTTGACGAAGAAGTGGTTCCATGTCAGGACCTTGTGACCGTTTTCATCCCGCTCATAGTTGTGGGCAATGCCGATGGTATGCTCATGGGTAAAGAAAGCATCCTTGATGGGCTTGGACTTGATGTAGGCGGAGAGAGCATCCATGACGGGCTGATAACATTCCGGCGATGCGGTGTCAAAATCCCAGATGGTTTCGATCCGGCCATCACGAATGGCGACAACACCGCCCATCGTCTTGATAAAATGGCGGCAGCAGGAGCAGTCAAACTCGCGGCGGGTGCGGTAGATGAGGTTAGTGCCCTCCGGGAAGGAATCAAGGTAAAGATTCCAGAGTTCATCCGGGTCGAAATCGACACGGTAAAGGGCAGCGGCGTCCTTGGTCATAGAGTTGAAATGAGCCAGGAACTTTTTGTAAAAGTCATGGAATGGCATGATAGTCATAAGCGGTCTCCTTTGAAAAATTGTGTAGGTTATAATACTCTCGGGTAATAGCGGCGATTTTCATGGTGTTTGGATACATCGCGCATTTTGCCGAGAGCTTCTTGCAACTGGTGAACGCAGCGTCTGTTTTGGCCGTCCTGCATAAAGTCCATAAGAGGCTGCATAAGTTCGATTTCATCTTTCATCATACGGCGCGTCTTGCGGCATTCTTTGAGTTGTTTGGCGAGTTGAACAAGCTGGACGGCGTTGTTCTGCTCAAGCTCTAACTTATGTAATAGGTCTTGCGTGATGAGGTCTTGCTCATGCACGCCGGAGAAGTTTGCCTGATAGCGCATTTCCAGCGTTTGCATGAGGGAGAGCGTGCCGGAAAGCGATTTCATGTTTGAATCATCCAATGGTTGTGTCAGTCCTTTCTATTTTAATTTTAAAATGGGTACAAAAATGGTGCTGGATGCAGGCTACGATCCCGCCACCCCTGACTTACAAAATCAGTGCTCTACCAAATAAGCTAATCCAGCATAATAAGGTAATAATGTGGCAGCTATGACTGAGTTTCACAGTGACTTTACAGACATGCGTCCTGCGGTCGTTACCCGCAACTTGGAGTCCCACGTCAGACCATCTTGCGATGGAAAGTATCCCTTGCGTATCATTCGGTTTTCCCGACTTAATTTCGCTTGGCGGTTTTCTTACCTTCCGCTGCACTGCCTACCGGCCTTTCTATGCCAGCCCCGACCCGTCTTGCCATTTTTATGGCGCAACTGCCGTTAGCCATTATTACTGAGTAGCCCCGGTGGGAGTTGAACCCACAAAGAAACAGAGTTTGAATCTGCCGCGTCTGCCAATTCCGCCATGGGGCCATAGGAATCTTCGGGACGGGAGTTGAACCCGCACGGTGTTGCCACCAACATGGTTTAAGTATGTTTTGTCTGCCTATTCCATCACCCGAAGATATAAACGGCGAAACTGGGATTCGAACCCAGGGACAACTTACGTTGCCTACGGTTTTCAGGACCGCTGCATTCAACCACTCTGCCACTACGCCATATGGATGGGACCACAGAGATTTGAACTCTGAACCGAGCGGTTATGAGCCGCCAGCGCTAACCAGTTGCGCCATAGCCCCTTATAAAATGGTTCCGTTTTCCTTATGCTAAAACGGTTTCCGTAAAGTGCATGGGGGCGCGACTCCCACTGGTCACCACGGCTGGGTATGAGCCAGCTGCCTCCGCATCCCAATCTTATTATTGCGGCGCTCTGCACTGAGCTACGTGATGATGAAATCGTTCCGTCTTTGTCCTTGACGGTTTCGGAAGCAGATAAGATGAACATGAAAATTTTTCTTATAGGAGATGTGAGGGCATCTCCATGGTCGAGCAGATGTGCTTTGAACACACGACCTCCGCGCCCCAAACGCGGCGTTCTTCCAACTGAACTACTGCTCGATAAAAAAGATGAAAAGTGTTCTACTTCTTGGCTCCCACGATTATGGCCAGAATTCAGACAGAAGCTAACTGTCACATGGGTATTGGTGTATCTGCATTGGCTACGTACTCTAAGCAGACCACATGCGAGTGGCGAAACCTTTGTCGGTGCCGGTTATCTGCAACCGCGCTCTTTTCATCTTTAGATATGTACGGCCTTAACCGCAGCCGCTGGCGGGCGTATTTGATGACGGAGATCATGCGGACTCCGGGCGGGGCACCATCCCCAGCCTTTTAGTGGGACCAGGGCCTTGCGGCCAGCCCCGAAAACGGAACATGAATTCATGCGGATTTCACTTCGCTGAGTGCGCCATGAAGGTGAACCCAAAAAGTTCTTTATCCACGAGCAGCTGTGCTCCGTTACTCCACGCACTTGGCGCACGATTGATCAGATCACTGCCAAAAAGTGGAATTGGAGGAGCGTACCGGTTCTGACCCGGCACTATCTGCTTGGAAGGCAGAGGTACTACCATTATACGAACGCTCCATAAGAGGGCGGATTGTTTTATAACGTGCTACCGCCTTCGCACGCTGCCCATACACCAGCCTTGCGGTTTGCGAAACGCCGACACTGCCATGCGTATGACCTTGCGTCAAGGATTTGATAGAACTTTAAGTTGTAACCGTTGAGCGATAAGGATTGATTCATATAAAGTTTTATGTTTCAGAAGTAAGGCTTGAGCGTTAAGCATTGAGCGTTTCGCTGCAAAAGGCCAATCATCTCCAGGCCAAATGATTTATACTCTCAGATCATTGTTATCTGTATAGTAAAAATCTACTTTTACACAATTTGTTATATGATAGCAGCGCAGTTTTTGATTTAAACTCTGTCATTGAGCTGCTAAATGGACAGAGCGGCAAGTGGTTCATCGCTTTCGGTGTACAGGCAGATATATTTAAAAGAGTTCAGAAACTCTGGATTTTAGTAGTCGAACTCGATGGTGGTAGTTGCATTGCTGACAGAGAGGGCTGCATCAAGTTCATTCTGGAAGGTGTCGATATAGGTCTGCATCTCCTTGATGATCGACTCGATGGAGGCATCCTTTTTACAGCCTTTGAGGCCGTCGATCAGTTCATAGGTGTTGGCGTTGATATAAGTTTCGCGGGCACGCTGAACGTCGTCCGGGTCTGCTGCCTTGGCTGTGGCAGAGTTGCCGTAAATCGAGGCGACATGGCTGTCGGCACGGCGCTCCAGTGTACCGTTGTTCTGCTCGATCTCAGTGATAGCGTCAGCGTACTGATCGTTCAGCACGTCCAGCAGCTTCTGGTACATTTGGATCCCATTCTGTTTGAAGGCGATAGCTTCTGCCACAGTCATCTCCTCGTCGCCGACCTTGACATTTGTCAGTGCGTTGGAGACGGGGATAGCTGCCTTGATGGCATTGCGCCGGTTGATAAGGTCCCGAACAGAATCATAATCGCTTACGGCCTGTTTCAGAAATTCCTCAACCGGCTGGCCGAACAGCTGTTTCGTGTTGACACGGGCGCTGATGCAGAACTGTGCGTTTTCCAGAGCCTTACTGATACGGCTGTCGATAGTTTTCAGCTCCACAAGAGCGCGGTGGATGGTCATGCTTTCGTGAGTCATTGGGATTGCCTCCTTAGAATTTTAAACTTGAATTGTGTGTTGTGAAAACCTTTAGGAAATGGGGGCAGCTACACCCCCGGAAATCGGAAAACCAAATCATTCTGCCAGTACAAGCTCTTTTACTTGGAGCCATTGTTGATAGACAGGATGACGATAGGCATTGGTCAATATTTTTGCACCTGTGCCCTGCGAATTATTGATAAATTCATTCGAGTTTGTGATAGAACGAAGTGTCACGAGGTCTTTTTGCTTAAAGGGATTATCGCAAGTGAGTTTTTTGCACTGGTTGGTAATAAACCTAGATATATTCTGAACAGAGGAACAATAGATGCGATCACCTGTTATAGGGTCAAACCGTTTCTTAGTGACACGAGCACCTGTAACAGTGGCACGGATCAGGAAATCATCGTCCTCTGGATTATAATTTAATTGTCGGAGTCCGTCACAAGCACCATTGTATACGGTTTCTTGATCACTCTTTACAGCTCGTTCGATATCTGATATAAATCGTTTTGGGATAAGAAGTTGTTTCATGCCGTCCTTGGCAAGGAATTCAACATAAGCGGAAGAATGGTCACTGCTTTGGTGGTAGTCCTTCTTTTTTACATTGAGGATCTGACCTTTATCCAACCCGACCCAGGCCAAAATCATAATGGCGCGGCTCATCGAGTAGGAGACACCGGGACAGAGTGCATCCAGATAATCGGCAAATTCCTGTTCAGAGAAAAAGAACTTGCGAAGAATTTTGTCATCGGATACTTCTGCGTAGGTTCGCTTGATCTCTTTATCATCATTGCAGACAACAAAGAAGAAGGGGTGGGTCGCGTACTGCTGCGGCGTGATGACATTTTTCTTTAAAAGATAATCAAGATAACCTTTGATCTCGGTAAGTTTACCGCGGTTGAGATAATAATTATCGGCCTGAAGGCGTTTTACAAGATCATTGACAGTATCGACTTTCCAATCCTGAAAGCTGACCCCGGTTTCCTGCTCTAGCTGCTGGACGGTGAACATTGCGGACGAGGATTTCAGGGTGGATTTATATTCGGCGACATAAGAGTGAGACATAGTAAGCCTGCCTTTCTAGTGGTTTTATTGTACACTATGTAGACAGGCTTTTGCAAGCCCTTACGCCAAAACTTGTCCCGATTTCATATTGACCGGCTGCATATAGCGCAAAATGGGATTTTGACGGAGAATAGCCGGGACAGCCTTTTGCCAGTTTTCTGTGGTAAAAGTACCGATGGGATCAGAAAAATGAATATTGCGGGCTGTGATGCGGCTCTCGACTGCAAGAGTAGACGGCATATTCAGACCTTCGACCTCGCCGATTTGAAAATCCACGTGAACCGGATTGTGTTTTTCAAATCGTTTTGTGGTGAAGGCAATCGCTTCGCATTGGCCGCTGACTTGATTATAGCGGTCATTGCTGATGATGAGATACGGATGGACACCGACATACTTGTGAACGTCGCTGGGGAAGACGGTATCGGTCGTAAAATACCCCCAGCGGATCTCCCCGAATCTGGGAGTGGTTTTACTGGGTGTAAACATGGTGTGGGTTCAACTCCTTTTTAGATATTCAGCGGTCGTGTTGTTTCGCGGTATTCTTTTGCTGTGACTATACTATACCACATCGCAACACACATTTCAAGAGCAAAACCGAAATGTTAATAATTTATTCACAAAGAACGATTTTATACTGAAAACCGGCGCTTGACAGGGTAAAAGAGCAGGAATCCCTGGAAAAAGCTGGTGCGGAAACCTTGACGGATGCTGCCTGTAGGACAAAGCCGGAACCGCCGGAGCACAGCAAAAAAGGGGCCTTTGTGCCGTTATTAAAAAGGTTAATTGCTTTAACAGGGATGGTGGCACAGAGACCGGTTGATTCATCCCCGGAGAACAAAGAGATAAAGGCTTCTTTATACGGCTGCATCATTGCATACAACTCTTGCAAAGAAATCGTTTTAGAAATATCGTTTGCCATTTTTTCTCCTTTTAGGTTCAAAGTCCAAATTATAGGACACATCTTATGTTACAATAGAAGTACAGACCTAGAAAGTACACACGCCTTTATGTTGTTGAAATAATTATATGACGCCATAGAGTTGTATTCAAGTCTACAAATGTCACCATAGGAGCGGTTTTACATGGATATTTTAATCAAACGCATAAAACAATGGCGCTATGATCATTATGTAACCCAACAGCAGCTTGCCGATAGAATTGGTTGCCCGCGTAACACCTTACAGTGCTGGGAGACAGGCAGACGGTCACCTGGATGTGAGGCGTTAGCGGAATTGTGCCGGGCGATGAATGTGTCAGCTGACTGGCTGTTGGGGCTGACAGACACACAGATTATCGGTCAGGCGCTGGCTTCCTCAAGGGCAGAGACGGCCTCCGACACGGATTCATTCAGAGCGGTTGCGGCTTCGTCCAAAGAGTCCATGGCGGACTGCAGGGATTCGATTGCGAATTCCATAGCCGAGTAACGTTCGGAGCCTTCCATGCTTTCCGGCATGTTGTCAAGGGCTTCCTGTTCATCGTCCTGCACTGCTTCGATTTCATAGCGCAGCTCGTCCTCGCTGGCGGAGAATTTTTCGTTCAGGTCAGTGATACTGTGAATGATGGTGCTGATGGCTTTACGACGGGCGTTGTTCATGATGATTTCTCCTACCTTATTATATAGTGTGGTTATTTACGCCACGGTTCCTTGCCATGATTTTTGATTTCGATCTGGCAGAGCTGCATAGCGGCAAGCGCGGTATCATGGGACTGCGGTGTAACGCAGGCACAGCAGGAAGCGTCAACGGAGATCGTAGCTTCCGGGAAGCGAGCTTTGGCGAGAATAGCGTTGGAGAGGACGCAGATGCCGGTACAGAGGCCGATAAATTCGATCTCTATATTATCGCCTGTATCGTACATATAGTCAGTAATATTATCTGCATATCGCAGAATATATTGAGCAAGTCGCTCTGTTACAACATCATCCCCAAAGGTGGCTTTTTCAATAGGGAAAACATCAGCTGGGTCATATTTATCCCATACTTTACAAATTGCTTCCCAAACAAAGGATTCAATTTGCCATCCCGGTTCGCCACGAAGGCAGTGGTAAACAGGAAGGTGTCTGCCTTCATTGGTGTTGATATAATCATTATGGTGGGTATCCTGTGTGCAAGCAATAAATGTACCAGCTTCAGCTTCTTGTTTGATCTTAGCGACGACATTTGGCACGATGGCTTGTGCTTCCTTAGTGCCAAGAGAGCCGGTGATGAAGTCGTTTTGCACATCGACAACGACGAGAATTTTATGCATGGTATTCCTCCATATAATCTTTAGCGGCAGAGATAAGTGTGGTGCGCGTATTGGTAAGATTTCCGTTGACGACTTCATCGAGGAGATAATTCAGACAGCGCTTGAAATCTGGCCCAGGCGTATAACCACAGTGGATCAAATCTACACCGCTGATGGCAAGGTCTTTGAGAGAAAACTTTCGCTTTTCAAATACAGCGGTGGCAAGATACAGGTATGTGATTTGTGCTTTGCGAAGCGGATTCATTTCACCGAAGTTCGCATAGTTTACACCATGGGCGTAAAGATCGGCAAAGCGGACGATCGTAAGCAGTTGGGCGTTTTCTGCGCCGAGTTTGGCAATCAGACGATTGGCGCAGCGAGCGCTTGGTTCAAACTGATAATCGTGATACTCGATCAGGGTTACAATGCGCTCCCGCTCCACAATGGAAAACTTGAGACGGCGGAGAATACTGTCGGCCATATCGGCGCTAACCTTGGCGTGACCGTAGAAATGACCGATGCCATTTTCATCCTGTGTGAAGCACTGCGGTTTGCCAATGTCGTGTAGAAGCATCGTCATGCAGAGTTCAAACCAGTGGGCATGTGCAGTTGCGGCAAATTCAGATTCATACGAAACTGCGTTACAAAGTTTGCCAACAGCTTTGAAGATATGGTCGCAAACTGTATAGGCGTGATAGGATGAGTGCTGGTTGAAATCAATGCAAGATTTCAGCTCCGGGATGATTTGACAGAACACTGGGCGATATGCATGAAGTGCACAGTACAACATGTGTAGGTTACTTTCACCGGCAAGAAATATCTTGCGGAGTTCATCCTGAATGCGCTCGGCTGAGATATTGACAAGCGATGGAGCCATCTGGTTAATAAGCGTTTCGGTTTCAATGCCAACATAGAATTTCAACTGGACACTGAAGCGGATTGCGCGGAGCAGGCGAAGAGGGTCTTCTTGAAAGCGGGTTTTGGCATCTCCGACGCAAACAATAGCCTTGCGCTTGATGTCGCGGCGACCGTTGAAGGGGTCGACCAAGGATAGGTTGACAGCATCCTTGTCGCCGGAACCAACCTTAGCGGCGATGGCATTCATGGTGAAGTCGCGGCGGGAGAGATCCTTTTCAATGTCAGAGGTGAAGACTACGGAGTCTGGGTGGCGGCTGTCGGAGTATGTACCGTCTGTACGCATCGTCGTGACTTCATACTGACTGCTGGACATAACGATCGTGACTGTACCGTGTTGGATGCCGGTGTCTATGGTCTTGGGAAAAAGCTTCTTAACTTGCTCCGGTGTTGCTTGCGTGGTGACATCGTAATCGTGCGGCGTTTTGCCAAGAAGGATGTCGCGCACGCAGCCACCAACCAAATAGGATTCATAGCCGCGCGCATTGAGAACGTCCATAAGAACGATGAGGTCAGGCGGCAGAGTGATGCGGGACAAGATAGCAGGCATCGGTATTCACCTCCATGACAAATTCTTCGATGCGCTTATAGTCCGGGTTGGGCGGCAGGGAAGTGTTTTTCTTATCATATTCAAGCCGCTTTTCATAGTCGTTGATGAGGTCGAAAAACTCATGATAATATGTGCCGTCCGGCTTTTGGAATTTACCGCCACGAATCTCCAACAAAAAGTCACGGTCGTCCTCACGGTAGGTATTGATTTCACCCTTTTCGAGGATGTCAAAGCACATGAGGTAGAGCCGGACGAGGTGCATAGCATGTTTATTGAGATGCATATCGTCCTTTTTGGAGTTGCGCTTGCCAAGCTTTGCGTACTGGCCGATGACCGTGCCGAGATCAGAATTCATCTGCTTGAAGCTGCGCAGTGGATAATGCTTGAGATCGCAGTCGATGAAAATTTCAGTATCCATGCCATCTGTAACACCTTTGTCAATATACAAGTGGACTGCATCGCCCGGAATATCCTTGTGCTGAAGGCGGAAATCCTCAAAAACAGATTTGCAGGTGCCGAGAATATGCCTTTCCTTTTCATCCTGCGGATAGTGATCGTGTGTCAACGCATTTTGTAGGCGGCGAAGCTGTTGATTGGCATAGCCGCCGAAAGCGTGAACGGCACGCTGAGATAGGAAAAGATTTTTATTGTCAATCAAACGCTGACCGACGGCATTGATGTAAAAATAGTGTTCCGGCTTACAACCAAGCAGCTCAATCGTGTTTGGGTTGCAACCGATGAGGAGCGAGATCAATTTGTTAAAACTATAGACCGTGGTATCTGTTGCTTCATCGACGCGCTGCTCGAAGTGGGAAAGGCCAAGAATTTCATTGGGGGAGTTCAGAGCACAGCCACGAATGTCGACATCCGAGCCTTCGATGTTCGTTCCGTAAGCGTGGGAACCGCCAAGAGTGAGGAAAATGATGCGCTCGCCGAGATGCGGGTCTGTATAAAGAAATTCATAGGGCTTTGTGTTGATAAGAACATAGAGTTCGTTTTGGGTCATAAAGCCTCCTTAAAAGCGGTAAGGGTCTTCCGGGTAATAATCAAAGTGCGGCATGGGAGCAAGCTTGAATTTGTTGCGATCATGCATAGAATCGATCTTTGCGGCAGTGGCGGTGTCGATACCATAGTAGCCGGTGCGGATATAGATATCAAGGAAATCATAAGTAAAACCGAAATTATCCTCATCACTCTTATCGGTCAGGCCATCGGCGGGAGCCTTATGAACGAGATTTTCAGGCAGGTTTAAGACTTCCGCGATCTTGATAACCTCGGTAGCGGTGAGTTTAGCGAGAGGGGCGAACTGACCGGCGCTGTCACCGAACAGGGTATTCCAACCCAAAAAATCCTCTGAAAAATTGCACGTATTAGCGACTCTTCCGTTGCATGTCTGCGCTACCGCAAAAAGAGTTGCCATGCGGATGCGGGGAGGTAGATTCGTTTTGGTCTGGACAGAAGGAACCAAGCCACAGGCAATCATAGCGACCCTGATTGCCTCAGTCGCATTGCCGATATTGATTTCATAGCTTTTAATACCAAGGTGTTCACACAGCTGTTCGGCATCTCCAATATCCTTCTGATACCCGTCCGGCATGAGAACACCAATGACGCGATCTTCACCGAGCGCTTCGACACAGAGCGCAGCGACGACGCTGGAATCCTTGCCGCCGGAGATGCCGATGATGGCTTTGCAATCGGAGCCATTCTGGCGGAAATACTCACGGATCCAGCCGACGATTTCGTTTTTGACTTTGACGGCGTCGAAGGTGTAGGGTTTGGAATTTACAGCGTTAAGATTTTTCTGATTCATAATGGCCTCCTTAGCCTTTATCGAGACGCCAGAGTTCGACGTCAGTATTTTTGAATGCTTTTTCAATCATGGAATAGACTTCATCCCAGTTGGCACCACCGCGCACACAGCCAATCTTGTAGGGCATGGCAACCGAGCAGTTGAGATCACATGCGACCTGTGCAAGACGTTCAAAGCAGGTAGCGAGAGCTTTTATATTTGTGTACTGTGCGCCATCATAGCCATAGCGATTCTGGGCGTATAGATTTGCAATGTACCTGCCCTGATATGGAAGATACTTGCTATGAGTTTCGTTTTCATCCATGTGAATCAGCTGCATGATACCGAGAAGTTTTTCGGTATGATCCGATAAAGCTTCGCAGAGGAGCGCATAATCTCTATACACATGTGGATAACGTTGGCGCACCTCCTTGGCGACACCGGAATTCATTTTGCCTTGGCAGTTGACCTGATGGGCGATGATCTTAGCCTTGGAATCAAAGAGATTTCCGTCAATAATTTTGATAGACATATCAGATTCCCTCCAGATTCAGGCGATTTCGGATGTCAGAAAGTGTCTGGCGGCGCATCATCTTGCCGTTACGGAACACGGGCTGCAGCATATCGGCGCTACGATAGAGGTTCTTCGTTTTCTGATTCATTTCATCCTTTACGCGAATACGGCCGTCCTGCTGGTCGTCAAAGACAACACACAGACCCTTGAGGCTCTTCTTGAAATGGTCTGTGTCGGTTTTAGGGTCTTTGAAGATATTAACCTCCTTGCCGTCGATAACACCATGCGTTGCCTTGACGGCCATACCAAAGGTGTCGCGGGTAAACGGTTTCAAAATACCATCCTGTTCGATGCATTGCATGGAAAAGCTACCGACGCCGAGTGCCACATTGCAAGCGGCAAAGCCGTGTGCCTCCAGCTCCTTATAGATAGCCTCGCACCGCTGGATCGTGATAGAGTCGCCATAGATGGCCTTGACGTGCGAATCAAGTACCTTATAGCCCTTTGAGTTAATCGTGCCGCCGAACTGCTCCCACAGATGGTAAACGGTCTGGGTTACAATTTCAACCGGGTTGCCGGAGTCACCGCGAATGAGTAGGCAGCCGTCATGTGTCATGATTTCATCGTGGAGCTGCGGTAGAATATTGTCGACAAGATTCCAGTAGTCGTAGGAATCCGAGACGACAGAGAAGCTGGAATGTGGATACAGCTCGGTCAACAGGCGGCGAAGCATTGTGATTTCATCGCCATCGACGGCGAAGTTGGAACACATGACGCTGTGCTCTGTCGAGACAGAGCCGTAAGCAACCGGCTCAAGGCTTGCGTCACAGTAGTAGTTCTTTTCAAGGTAGGGAATAGCGGGCACGGTAGCAGTGTTAAGGAAAGACAGACACCAACCGGCGCTGGATTTGACAGCGGATTGCAGACATTCCTGCCCACGGAAGGAGAAATCGCCGAGCGCTTTGCCGCGTGAAGCGGAATCATCGCAGGTTTTGTCATAATATTCATCCACGATTTGACGGTAGAGATGGCCGACCGTGGCGGAGATCATGGGATGCCAAAGCTCGGCGCTGATAAGAGATTCCAGAAACTGCGGTACCCACGCAAAATCCGGGTGGGTGTTTTTCATTTCGAGGAAGGGAACATGGATGGGACAAAGTGTGCCTTCCGGCAGGGCGTTGATCTCAACTGGCAGGTAGCCGAGGTTATACAGGTCAACAAACCTTGTACTGTCGTAGTTCTTTTTTCCGATCGTATTATCGAGGACGGTTTCGATTTCATCTGTAACATCAGCCAAATTGCGCTGGAAGAAATGCTCGTCGAAATAGTCGATCAGATACTCCTGACAAAATGCTTGGACGCCGAAGACGACAATGCTGTTGATATCTGTCAAGCGGGACATGCGCGGGGTAAAGTAGCTGGTCAGCTCGGTCGTTCCCTTGGGAAATTGGCGGGAATGTGTGGTTTTGTAGAAGTCACAGAGAAGCATAGGATTGATGCTCATTTATAGTCTCCTTTAAAATTCATAGATGATTTCAATACGGTCATCATGGCCGGTGAAGATACTATTGGTAGTATAGACCTTAGAGATAAGTCCGGGTTCTGAGAAGATTTTGCCGCGCTCCGGGTCAAGGATAGAGTTCTCGCAGTGGGAAACATACATCGCGGTATCGCCTGCGCCAAGCTCCTTCAGCTTTTTGGCGGAGTAGTACATCGTACCGCCGTAGGAGCAGATGTCATCGATCATGAGGATTCGTGCGTCTGGCTTAACATCGCCAACCACATCCAGACCGAGAATCGTGCCGGTGTTCCAGTCGCGGAGCTTGTTACCGTAGAGAACGGTAGTATCCTTTGGCACAAAATCAGCGTAGCGCTTGAGTGCGCCGACATCGGGGAAATAGAGCATATCAGGCTTAAACTGATATATAGCCTTGTAAATAACCTGTTTTAGCTGCGGGCGCATTACACAGACATGGTTAAGCAGCGCAACAGATACATCGGAATGCGGGTCGAAAACATTAACTTCGGAAAAATTCATGGCGTTCAGCATTTGGCAGAAATACTTGAGGGTAAAAACCTCTCCATTCTTTGTCCTGTCCATACGGGCGTTGGGAATGTATGGCATAGTAAGCATAGGAGACTTGCCCCCATTCTCAGAAATATTGGAGGCGATCATGGCGATGTCTGCAAATTCAGACATGGATTCATACAGCCATGTGATTGCATTTGGTGCTGTGTGCTGTTCGTCATGCATATCGAACTTGATGAGATGTGTACCATCAGGGAAATCGGTAATAGCGTAACGGGATCGGATCATAAATTGCTCCTTTACTTGAAATAGTGTTTCGTTATAAGATTAAATACCCTGCGAGCTTGACATATCCTTGCAAAATCATCAAATTGATCCAAGTGATTCAGAAAAACTTCATCAGAAAATCCTTATCCACTGTAAAATTTTCCTTTATCAATACAAGCCACAGAGATCCATTGCGTAAGCACGATTCATCTCAATACCGGCGTGCTGACAATCGTGCTCCAGCATATACATAAGTGCCATAGGGCGAGTGCATTTTATTTTTTTTGCTGCACAAGAAAGGTATATTCACCGCGGGTATTCTGACCGGTGCAAAGTATGTTCATGTAGAAATCATAAACCTCCTGCTGCTTGCGTGCATTGGCAGGGGGCGGGCGATTTTCTCGGCTAGACTGTCAACGGCATCATCATACCCTTTTTTGATGCCGTGACCGAATTTGTAACAGAACCAGAAGAACGAGGCTAAACAGACAGCGACAATCAATGCGCTAAGAAAAAAGACCCAACATAGCACGGTTCCTTCCAATCAATAGTTGCAGAAGAAGGCGGTATAAACCTGAAGAATAAGTAAACCCCAAAAGATTACCTGAAGAATGATGCCGAGATCGCTGTTGTTGTTATTGTTACGCATGATAAATTCCTCCTTATTTTTGAGCCGCGTACTTAGCGGCAACTTCTTCACGGGTGAGACGAGTGCGACCGGGAAGCGTTTCGGTCTGATAGGTGGCCTGCTGCGTGGGGAATTGCTTTTCAAGTCTGGCCATCTGCTCTCTCTCATCGCTGGCACCGGTCAGGCGGTCAGCGTAGGCAATGTTCATTTTGATGCCCATGTCCTGACAGTCCTCGAAAATCATATACATCTGGGCCTCTTTTTCGGTACAATTTTCACGCTTGCACATTTCTTCGGTGGTCGTACCGCGCAGATTTTTGCGGTGGAACTTTATGTATTGATAGGAATCCCAAACCTCCTGCTGCTTTTTGTACCGGTCTGGCGTGGGGGCGATTTTCTCGGCTGTGTCATCAATAGCCTTTTCAATGGGTGGCAAAATCATACAGCCGAGACCGAGACACGCACCGCCGACCACAGCAACGATGATAAATACGAACGCGGCGCAAAAGAGAAGCTGTAATAAAATCATAGTGAAGATCCTTTCTTGGCGCGGCAGCGCATAAGCTGGATGGACATTACGCTGCGTTGGATTTGTGCGGACAACTCCCGGTCAGGCATATTGTGCGCAAGGACCAGATCGATTTCATGCTGTGTCCAAGAGCGGTATGGGTAGCCAGAAGTCTGGCGGTAATTTTTACGGCGATAGAGATTTCGCAAATCAGCATCTTTTGAATTTGGCAAGATTTGGATGACCTCCTTATTTTTAAAATACTCCTTTTGTGCGGAAAAACAAGCGGTAAATATTACCAGAAATTATCTGCGCAGCACCGACGAAAACGAGATAAAATCGCCGCCAAAGTTGAAACCGAAATCTGTTACACCGGTGTTCAGGGAATATACCACACTGATTTTGTACCAATAAGGTCGATTGTTATTGATGCCAGCGAGAACACGGCCGTTGGCGTCATCATACTCGTAGATGTTCAGACTGGCGGTATTGCAGATCGGGTATGCGCCGATGACAACACGGTTCATTCTGCTGCCTCCCTTACTGTTTCAACCGGGATAGAATTCATGCGGTCAATGATGTCATCGATGTCGCGGCCGACAATAGCACTGAACATTTCAGAAATGTTATTGCGTATATATGCCTCACATACAAAAGCGGCGAGGTCTTCATCGGCTGTGCAAACGTCTTCAAGCGTCCGATTGATGGAACCGCCGAACTCATCACGCAGGTCAAGACTGCTATAAATTGTGTTAATTTTTTCTGTGGTAGTTTGGTCCGTGCAAGGTTCGAGGTCTGCGGCGCAGCGATAGCAGATGGACTGAGAGGTGAGGCCGGTGCCGACATAGATTTGTTTTGTACCGCAGTTGGGGCAGGTGAGGATGAATTTGGGATTGATGTTGTTCATAAAATCACTCCTTCATAATAAGGGCGCAGGTTATACCGTCTCTTTTACTTTACTGAGTTCGCACCACAGACGTTGCAACTCACCTTCAATAGCATCGGCGTCGTCAAGCAGGACACGTAAGCCTGGAGCACCGCTCATACCGTAGTTTTCGATGGCGTGCTGTTCCGTATCAAAATTCATATAGGCATCAAAAAGCTGGGAGAGAAAATCGTCGTCGTCCTTTACACTGAATGACAGCATAAAATCCTCACCTGCGGGGGAATACCATTCAAGGTCGATAGATTTATCGTCTGTATCGATATAGGGCTTCCAATTATTGTCAGCCAGAGCATCCAGAATTTTTTGAGAAATCATAGTACAGATACTTCCTTCGTTTAAGAATTTGTCCATTCAATGGAATCAAATGGAGGGTAGGAAACAGTGACAGCACCAGGAAAACATTTCACATTGCCATTTCTGAAATAGTACCTGGTGTACTCATTGGTGTCGCAGCAGCGGATGGTTAGCTCGAAAATTATGGTGGGGAATTTGTAGGAGGCTTCACGAATATCGTTTTCAAGGGAGAACTCGACATCCTCGCCGGTGTCAAAGGAAAGGCTGGATGTGGCATAGAACGGAGTATCGACGGTAGGCTTGCCGCACAACGGATAGCAGGAGATACTGTTATATACATCGCCGGTGATTTCGTTGTCGTACAGGTAGCGGGTAACCTGCTCGACGGTTTCCTTGTCCATATAGTATGGGGCAAGCGTTTCGTCGTTATATACGCGAAGGCTGTGTTGGTAGAACATGGTTAAAATTCCTCTTCTGATGAAATCAGGTTCAAAACAAACTTGTTTTCTGCATCATCCACGATCCTGATTTGAATTTCAGCAACAGGCTTATTATTGATGAGAAGCGGAATGTTCTTTTTGTCGGGAAGGCCGTTGCAGAGTTGGTGAAGGTCCTGAGTGGTAAAATTCATAATCAAACATCCTCCTTACTGTGAGAGCATATAGCCGCGCTGAAACTCTACGCAGCGATTCCAGTCCATGACTTCAGAGATAGAATTATCGCCGACTTCATTTTCAAAGGCACATTCGGCAATGAGCTGGCAATAGTCTGCGACCGTGAGCGCATTTTTTCCAGTGTCATGGATGCCGCCGTAGCTTTCTACCATTTTAGACAGCGTTTGATAGTAGCTGCTGATATGGCCTGAGATCTCATCAAGAGTCATATCGCCGACATCTTCAACGGATTGCGTGACGCAATAGGTTTTATCCGTGTCTTCTGTGGTGTCCAGCCAGACGATCTGGGTGAATTCATACCTGGTAGGCGAGAGCCTGCGGCAATACTGGGCGCAGTCTGGATCTGTCAGAAACCAGCTGCCGACATTGCTGGGAAGATCATGTACATTCATTGTGATCCTCCTTTTTCAAATCCAGTTGACGAAATTGATGCAGGAACCGTAGCAGCAGACGAGATAGTCAAAGTCTGGCGTCCACTCGTCCGGCTCAACAAACTCGATGACATCATAGCCGAAGTATTTTTCGACCTGTTCGCCGATTTCCTGCCAGTCCTGTTTGGTCATCTCGGAAACCTCTGGGTCATCATGCTCGACAAACCACATATCGTTTTCACTTTGCCAGCAATCTTTGATCCAGCGTGCAAGAAAGTGGTTGAGGTCGGACAATTTAGGCAGGAAGTCGTTGCCGTTCTCATACTGCTGGATAATGTTCTCTGCATAATCAGCGCATTCTTTCATACTAGAAGCAAGCATGCGAAGGTCAAAAAGATGCCTGATTTTTTCAGGATTGTTATAACCAGAAAACCAGTTGGAAATTTCATGGTAATAGATATCAACACCGTAGAACCAGGTGCCATCCTCAAATGAGGTTTTATTGAGAGGGGTGATCTTGACTTCATATTGGCTATAATTCTTTGACATGGTGTAGAGCCTCCTTATTTGAGCGTTTCGTTTACGAAAAAGATGTCGTTGTGCTCGTAGCATTTGTGACATGTCAGGCAGTTGCGGGCACCGCAGTTGATCTCGACATTATGCTGCTTGCTGTACGCCTTATCGTAGACTGTGAATACCTTATCGATCCAACTGTAGTTGGAAAAATCCTGCGAGACTTGATTGAGGTGGTCTGAGCTGTATACGCAAATCAGATTGTCCGGTTTACCAAGCTCCTTAATGGCCTTATCCATGAGGGCTGCGTTCTTTGTCCAGATAGCAATCGTACACCACGGATTTGCTCTGGCGATGCGGATGTAATTTTTGGCATGTGTCACATTGACAAGATCACCGTGACTTTCAAACCGGGCAATGCTGCTGTTCAAAACAGGCAGCTCGTAAGCCTCAAGGTCATGACTGGAAAGGATCTTAGTGTTTTCTGCATAGCGGTTTCGTGCGGCGGGATAGATGGCCAGGCCACGCTTGGCATAGCAGTGTGCGCATACGCTGGTTTCATCCTTGGCACGTTGCTCACAAATTGGGTTGCAGAGCATACTGGTGGTGATGGTCGGAATGCCGTTCATTTTGCCTTGCGGGTGAGAAATAAAGATCTGTTCTATGACACGATCGTTTTTCATGTTATGTATCCTTTCTTGGCAGCGCACAAGAGCGGATACAATATTCAGTTTTTATATCTCACCCTTGGCGGCTGGTATTACAGCAGATAGGTTATTCATTGATCGGATATGCGCTCAGATTCCACGCATTACCACACTCGTAATAAAGGCCATATTTGCTGAACAAATCTTGCAAGAAAAACATGTCATGATTGTTAAGAATGTCATACAGAGTGCCCTCGAAACTCATGCTCAAAATATTCGGCTCACGTACATATTCAAAATAGTCACGCGGATTCATATTGTCTTCGATGAATGGCTTGCCACCGTAGCGATACACGGTTTTGCCGGTTTTATCCTTACCGCTCGTACCCATGCGCTTGCCGTTATAGTAGATGTAGACATCCTGCCAGCAATCATGTTCGATACACAAGGTATAAATGTCACGAGCGAGTGCCTCGGCGCGATCTGCCCAATCCATATCGAAACTCGGTGTCTTCATGTCATCCATTATGATTCCTCCTTGAAAAAGCCCCAGTTGGTCATGGTCGATTCGATACGGTCAGAAAGGTCACCATAATCACAGCCGTAGATGTTTGTATCGCCGCAGGCAGCGTCCCCGATGGCATCCCTGTCGCGGTCGGGATTGTCGATCTTGACACCCTTTTCGTCGAGAAAGTCCTCAAAGATGTCAATGATCTGGCCGATAAATTCAAGCTTGTCGCTGTTTGTCATATACATATTCTCCTGATTAGTTAAGTAAGTCCTTATCGATGGTTTGGAAATTGGCGCGGTGGATATAAAGCGCACGACCGTCGATCATGAGTTTGGTTGTCTTAGGCAGATTTTGACAGACTTCCCAATAGACATTCTCGCCGCTGTAAGCGCAGATGGGATCACCGAGCTGACTTTGAATAACGACAACAACGGGCTTACCGAAAGCATTTTTATAAGAATTGACGGTTTTGGCAATAATGGGGTCCTCACCCAGACTGCCATCAGTCGTGCTGTGAATATCCTGAACCTGAAAGTCAACATCAGGTTCCAAGCCTTCCGCGGCAAAAATAACGGTGGAGCCGCAGTTATTGATCTGTTTGCCATCTACCGTAATGGTAACGACGGACGACATCGTTTTTGTGACGCCCCAGACGCCATCACTGGTGTAGGTGTATTCCTTAACGACATTGGCGTTCATATCAATTTTTGAACCTGTGACATCCATGAATTCTTCGCCGTCATTGGTATAGAACTGGCAATTATATGTATGGCCTGTGATGCTGCCATTCATATCGTGAACGCCGCTTTCTACGTTGGTGCAGGAAGAAAGTGATGCCGCCAGGACAATGATGAGTGCAAGTGATGTGATACGGTGTAGGATCTTTTTCATTGTGTGTCTCCTTACTGATTGGCGAGAGCGATCAGGGAGTTGCCGCAGGTGATGCGGTCGGCGTCCTCTTCTTTACTGGGGACAAACACGATGACATCCCAACCGTCTTTGACGAGTGGCTGCTCGAACTTCTCATAAACATCAAAATCGGTAACGATTTCATTACCTTCGCTGACGGCCTCGACTGTTTCGTGGATGGGGGTGATCTTTACAATACACTTTTCTTTATCAAAGTATTTATTCATCAGATCCACATCGAGATTGTTCTTGGACGTGACGGCGAAGTTGAGGGTGTATTTGCGCTTTTTGGGTGCTGGCAATTCTTTGATAATGTTGCTGATCTCCTGCAAAGAAAGGGAATGGCCGCGGAACATTTCATTGCGGGCGGCTTCATCCAATGTATTGATGGAGAACTGCAGGCCGAAGCCATCCTCGCCGCCATAAACAGCGCCGGTGCTGACCCATTGACGCAGGAATTCTTTAAGGTTTTTATTCGCCTTTGGCATCATGGTAGAAACAACAGGATGATAGGTGTCGAATTTGATGTCGGAATTACGATCTTGCAGCATCCGTGCAATGAGCCTGGCGGATGTGATAACGTTGGGATTGAAAGTCGGTTCACCCATGCGGGCGTAGTGAACATTCAATCTGGCACCGTTATGGATACCTGACAGAGAGATGGCGGACGTGATCTCGGACAAAAGCTCGGCCGTGGTGGCATTGCCGTGAAACCCAAGTTTGGGGCAATCGCAGAAATTGCAATTCATCGGACAGCCCTTCTGACTGGAGACTGTTACGACCAGTTTCTCTTTGATATTGACCGGCTTATGCTCGACTTTTTCGATACGTTTGGTGTAGCCGAGAAAATCGGCCTTGATATTATTTTCTTTGCCGTAGTCGCCGACATAGAGATACTCAAGGCAAAGATCCGTATCGGAAATGATTTTGCCGGTGTGTGTTTGTGTAATCGTTCTCATTTTTTAAAACCTCCGTTACTTTTCTATTTGAATTTCGGTGATGAACCAATAGTCGGAAAAATTATAGCCGGTGACCCAATAGAGCAGGTTGGTATCTGGGTCGTCCTGGTCATCGTTGCGATGGAAGACTGGGAGTGGCTTATCGTTACACATGGCGTCATTCTGGTAGAATGCAAAGAATGCGCTGGCTTCTTTCTCGGCATTGTCGGCGGCGACTGAAAAGGATTCAAATTCCTTTGTGGAGGCAAGAACGGGTATAGCACCACGTTCACAGGATAAAAGCTGCAAGATATATAAGTATTTCATCAGCAGCCTTTCTTTGTGTATCCTGTCGCGGTGATTTGTACATCGACCTTACGGACATATTTATCGAATCTGATTTTTACTTCACACATACTGGACAATTCCAAACAGTTAAACTGTTCACTGTTCTCATCATAGGAAAGTTTTTGATAAATTTTATAGTCGAATTCAAAGAACCCACCATAATCAACCTCTCGTAAACGAACGTCAGTAGGAATTTCGATTTCATTTTTAAAAGAGACCATTTCAAACCTCCTTATTGCGCCTCCATAAAAGTTCCATTATCACATAAGTGATGTTTGATCGAGATTACCATAGTCGAGTTCGGAGTCGCAGCGCGGGCAGGTGACTGGCATATCGCCGTTTTCATCACAGAAAAGCGGTTCACAGCACCGACCACAGCGACAATTACCGTAACGGTCAATATAAACAAAGCTTGGTTCCATATCTGTTACCTCCATCAAAGCTCCGTTTTATTCAATTTCTACCATTTCGAGCAAATCATATGCGCTGGAGCCGTCGTCTGTTTCATCATCAAGACGGCGAATCAGCTCTTTCATCGCATCATTTTTATCTTCCGCCGCAACAATGTATTCATCGGCGAATTCGCGTTCCGTATTATAAATACGGCAGTCATACAGATGTCTCATGTTGTTTTCACCTCAAGTTCGGATTGTAGATAGGTTTCAGCTCCATGCACTGATTGCGGCAGGCGCTGCCTTTAAATTCGCAATAGTGGCATTGGTCGAATATACCGTCTTGGGCTTCGAGGATTGCGTCCTCGTAGGAATGGTCTGTCATGTTGCACCTCCGTCATTGGCAAATTTCCCAGCCTTCATCACGCAGATAACGTTCTCTAAGCTCATACCAAATCTGTCTTGAAATATCCTTGATCTCATGACGTATACAGATATGTTTCCAAATTTCTTTGGTTTCCTCGACTGTGCGTGGTTCGTAGATGTTGTTGAGCCACTTTGTAATGGTTTCGTTGGCACCATTGGGGAATGTAAAGCGCTGTTTGTTTTGGTCATCGGAAATGTAGAACCCAAACCACCAGTTGATGCTGCCTTTCGGCGCGGCCTTCGCGGCCTTTTCGCGCTGTTCCAGATCCTTGGTTTTGACATCACCAAAGACAGCAGCGACTGCGCAGACTTCCTCGTCAAAGCGCGGATAGCTGGCGCTACCGGCATATTCATAACTCATTCCCATAGCGAATTCCTTTCCATCAATCAGTAAACCTGATACATCCCGGTATCATTTTTATCCATTTTGTACAATGTGGGTAAATGCCTATAATCAAGTTCAGCGCCGCAACGTGGGCACCTTATAGGTCTATAACCGTTTTTGTCGCAGCAAAGCGGGCAACAACAGTAACCACATCTAGCAGTGCCAATGCTGTCAATATAAACAAGCCATTCCATGATTTACACCCTACAAAACATAAATTTTATGGATTTGTATTTATCGTAGTATCGTGGTTTTCCTTTTCTACAACTTCTACAATTTTATAAAAGTTGCCATATTCCTTAAAGATACGCTCCTGCTCGGCGGATGCGGCCTCAAAATCAAACATTTTTGCAGCAGCAAAGCAAGCTGTATCTGCACCTTCGTATAAAGAAATATAAAGTGGAACACGTAATGTACTGATGTTTCGCTTGAGAACATATTGAGGTTCATCGATGTTAATACTAAATACAAACCATGTTATCACATCATTTTCCGGCGTACTTTCTTCTAGTGTGATTCTATTCGTTTGACGATCACTTCTCATACAACAATGAATACCATTTTCAAGACTATTGTCGTATTCTTTGCAGGCGTAACGATCTGCTGCCTCAAAACATTCACGTTCACTATCAAATGGACCGACAACAGTAATATCTGGATCAAAAGAGTATGTACACAAGTAATACCATTTGCACATAAGTTTTACCCCATCTTTCTCACAAAGTTTAGTTCAAAATTCTTCATGCCGTCATCGTTGTCATCTTCCGAGAGGGAACAACCCCTTGCAGCACATTTGACAGCAGCTTCCTGACTCTTGGCGTAGATACTTTGCGAAAAGGTTCCAATCAGAGTCCCATCGTTTTCAATCCAGTTGTAACTTACATAATACCAATGCATAGGAAACCTCTCAGTCGTAGAAATCTCTCACGATAGTTTCGCACCAGTCATCATCTAGGGCGGACGTCATCGGCGCTGCCGATGAAAGAGTTTGCAATCGTTTCTGCATCGCCTTCATCAATAGCACGCTGGATACGATCTACAATTTCATCTTCGTACCATTCATCATCGTAACCGTATTTATCTTGGAAGTATTCACGGATGTAATACTTGGCTCCTTCAGTAGCACGCCGCATGAGGTTGTCTTCATGGGTTTCCTCACAAAGTTCATCAAAATGCTCCAGCACAAAATTCAGTGCGTCCACATAGCCATCTTCGTAATTGTAGCCGCAGGACGCATGATCGTCATAAGACTTCTTGTTCAATTCGTGATTGTCGCGTACAAACTCCAAATCATCTTTTGTCATTGTTATTTTCATCCTTTCACAGCTTGATCCTGAATCGTAATGGCTTTTCCAGCATACAGTGCATACACTTTATTCTGGTTAAGCGGAGAACACTTTGTGGCGTGAAAAACTTCATCGGCACACCGACATAGTGCATTTTTGGCTCTCTCTACAGCCTCAGATGGGTCATCAGCAGCGACGATAACTTTTTCAGAATAAATCTGAGCGCCATCGTCCATAACGCCGAAAATTTCATACCAAATCATGTTGTCACCTCAATTCATAAAACCATTCTTTTACGCTCTTTCCAGCCACCTCATGGCGTCTTTTGTACTGTAGAATTCTTCGACCCAGGCGTCGCCGGTGCTGTTGTCGCAGGCAACGATGACGATATCGGTTCCGTCAGATTCCAGAGACAGGTAAAGGCCGATGCTGTCGTGCGGTTTATCAATGATGTTTGACATTTCTGCCACAGATACGATTTTGATTTTGCTGTCGAACTGCTTTTTGCTGTAGCATTGATTTTTCATACTTTTGAAGTCGGGATTACTTTCCCGATTTTGTACAACTCGCAAGCGACAACATCCTCACTGTTGGGATAAGTGGCCTTGATCTCTGTATAGGTTTCCAAACGCCAGCCACAACCACCACCAGAGGTTTCTTTAATTTCATAGTGGTCTGTTTCATAGCTGGAACGGAAGTCATTAGAAAGCTTCGTAGCATAATCAACGGCAACTTTTGCGGATGTAAAAAAATCAACTTCACTGTAATCGCAACAATCTTCGTCCCAATGCTGGACAAGGACGTACCAGAGATCATTATTCATAGTCATTCACTCCTCGATAAAGTAGATGTGCCACCAGTTGTAGTAACAATATTCGTTACCAATCGGCCAGACATAGGCGTCATTATCATTCTCGTATGCATAGGATTGCAGGTGTTCATCGAACAAAAGCGTATCACGTTCGCTATTGACTTGGGCCGTAACCAGATGTCTGGCAGACTCGAAATCATCGCAGAGTGCCTGTTCCAGAATTTTAGGATAGGCATCATTTTCAAGATAGGTATGTACAACAAGGTATTTCATGCGCCCCTGTCCTCCCAACTATACCGCTGGCCTTCAAGGATTTCGAGGTCATAGGCGATCTGTTCGATGACATAGTCGCAGATGATACTTTGGCCGGTGCCCTGGCGACCCCAGTAGGACTTACCCCAAGCGTCGATGACGACCTCGCCGTACTGACCAAGCTTTTCACCGAACCGATCGGAGACGGCATACCATTCATAGATTTCCGGCTGTGCCTTGTCCAGCTCACTGAAATCATATTCGCCGTAGATACGGCCGCAGTTGTTACAGCGTTTGCAATCCTCGTGGCTGCAGCACTCACGGGCTTCCTGCAGGGTTTTGTACTCCAAACCGCAGACAGGGCAGGTATACACAGGTTCCTCTGGATCCCAATCCTCGCCGTGGAAATCGGTTTCATCGGCGGTCAGCGGGTCATAGTCCTTGAAATCATTGCAGGAACCGCAGTCCTCGCAGACATGTTCCATACCGTTCTCGATGGCGGCATCGTAGTCATCCACATCGAAGGGGGCGTCGCTGTCATCTGCACCTGCAATCAGGGCGACAATAATGAATTCGATTTCCTCTGTCATATTACAGTAAACCTCATTGTTGACCAGCTTGTTCAGGATACGGTTGTTGGCAGGGGACATCATGCTGTATTCTTTGCCGTCCACTTTATAATCACAACTCATAAGTATTGTTCAACCTCACTTTCATCGATAAGGCGATAGTTCTTGTTGAAGTAGGACGATAACATTTCATCCTCGTCGTTGGAATAGAAGCCGCCACAGGTGTCATTCAGCGTCCACTCTTTGGCTGCCTTGTCGTACTCATAGACGGTGTAGACATAAGTCTCGCCGGTGAGGAACTTGTCGTAGGTTTCAATTTCGTCTTCGATGATATCTTCGGCGTGCTGCTGCCAATCAGTGTCATTGCCAAAAGCCTCAATGACCTGTTCTTTGGTGCAGATGGCGACGCCGAAGCAGCCGCTGTCCCATGGGTCACCAAAAGAACCGGTGCTGATCGTAATGCCGCTGTGAACATAGGCGTAAAGAGGAACGGAAACACATTCAGTTCCGCTGTCTTTAAGTCCGGCAAGGTAATCATTGAGGTCGTCACTGTCGGCAAAATCCCTATCGTTATCATACTTGGAGCTGCCGAGGTAGCGGTTGCGGACATAGCAGATGGTGCAGTAGTTGCAATCATTTTCGCGGGGATTGAGAGGCATATTGTCCTGCTCTGCGGTCATGAAGAACAGGCTTTCGCCGTCTGTGACATAAATGCCATCGAGGTCGGTTTCAACGATGTTGGTTTCTTTCAATGTCAATGTAGACATAGGTCACACCTCTTTGTCAGCGTAGTAGTTTTCGATAGCGGTATCGATCTGGTCATACTCAGGAATGTCAGCGTTATAGTGATCGAGGAAATCGCATGTAATGGCGTCGATGGTTCCATCCTTAGCAGCCGTTTTCAGCTTTTTCTCAACCTCTTCATCTTTCAGACAGAGTTCATAGGAATAGAAGTCAACAAGATGTTCCTTAACATCCTCGGCTCGGAGCTGTTCCTGAATGGCGTTATAAACCATAAGACCGATACTGGAATCATCCAGAATGGCATCGATCGCGGCCTTGGCACCGGAAAGCCAGCCGACGCAATAGGTTGTGTAGGTGGTAGCCTGACTCGACGGAGCGTTTGTTTCCTGCATGATTTCGTCATACTGCGGCAGATATTTTAAAATCGTTTCCGTTTTGGTTTTCATTTTTCATTCTCCATTCTCTGAATGAGGGTATCTGCGGTGTCTACGAACTTGGCGCAGATCGTATCAGACCGGCGGACCATTTCGGTCTTGTTGATGGGGTAGACGCCAAACTTTGCGCGGTATTTTTCCTTGGCATTATTCCAGTCAAAGGACATGCGGGAGAAAATCATGCGGTAGACTACAGCATTCTTGGGAGACTTATCGCCCTTGGCTTCGGCCAGACGGTCAACAGCATCCAGGATGGCAGCGCTGTTGTCGGTGATGGAATCCTGCTGAGGATGCGGGGCTTTGAACTCGACAAGGCCATTCTTGACGACAACGCCAGGTTCGTTTGCGGTATCGTTCTTGCGGACACAGTTCACGATGGAGCTGTTGTAGATATCGTTGAGGATGCTGTCGAAGATTTCACTCCAGGTGGTGTTATCCTCAATGATGGTGATGACAGCCGGGCTGGTCTGGCGGGGATGGCGGCGGATGTATTCGCGCTTTTCCTGATCGATGACAAAGCCGTAGTCTGTGCGCATCTTTTCATAAATAGCGTTAAGGACGGTGGTGTTCTTCTGGTATTTGTCGGGCTGATTCGTTCTGATCTTATCGACCGTATCATAGACATTGCGCCGCCATGTACTGGTGACGCCGTGGTGCTTAACGGGCTTCGGCTGGGGAGTAGAGGCGGGCTTACGGGTGGTTTCAGGAATCATATCAGCCTGCGCAGTTGGGTTCGTTTTGAGTTCCACCGGGGCGGAAACGGCGACGGGCTGGGTCTGCATTGTGAGAACGTGGTTGGCAAGAGCTGCAATCGTCTCGGTCAGCTTGGTCATGTTGGAGGATGTGCTGTTGATGTACTGGGCCATGGTGGTCTGCGATTTCAAAAAGGAATCCATGAGCATCTGTATGGTCTGCGGGGCAAGGGCGGTCTGCTGGTCAGGCGTGGCAAGGACATTGCGTCCGGCGTACAGAGACTCCATGACATCCCAAACGAAGTCCATGAATTTGTCGGCTTTGGGCTGACGGGAGAAACGGCAGATTTCCATAACACCGCGGAGGGTGTAGACAAAAGTATCCTGTTCACCACCGGGGGTCTTCATTTTGAGGACCCCTGACATAGGATTGAGTCTGTCCGCATTTCTGGAATGAATCTGTGCAATAGCTTTTGCGCCAGCTGGATATTCAAGTGCGGTGCCAATCTGTTCACGGGTCATATAAAATTCGTTATCATTCTTGTAAAAGTCGCAGGTCAGGCTGCCGAAGGGCTTCTGAGTGGCGAGTGTAAGAGTAGTGGTCATTTGAAATCATTTCCTTTCTTGATTAAATGTCAGTATTCGTCGGGGAAGAGAACGGTCGTGACGGAGCGATCCCATTCTGTGATGATCCAGATGTGCCAGTCGGGATGGTCGGCCGGTTCGTAAGCGGAAAAGATACGGTCATCGCCGGTGCGGACAGCTTCATCATTCTGATTCTTATCACTGTCGCAAAGGTCGCCCCAGTCACCGTTCTCGTGACGCGCAAGACTCACGGCCACGTAATGACAGAAATCCTTATCGGCGTCCATCTTATTGGCAACATCTGCCGTGATGTTGATACAGCCAAGATCAAATTTACTCATGCGGGAACACATCCTTTCTTATTGCTCTGAAAGAAATCATCCTCATCGCAGAACGGCATGAACCATCCGCCATGGAAAAGGAAAGCGCCCTTCGTATCGGGCAGACACTCATAGCAAACCTTGCCATCGATAAAGGCGAGTGTGTAAGTCATTGTTTTCATCGTCAGTCCTCCTTAGGGTCTCCTTTCAATCAATCGTAATATTCATAATCGTTGTCGATGTTAAAGCGGTTAAGGACATCAACCAGACCGTCATGCAAGCCCTCGGCATAGCCGCGGTCGTAACCGCCTGTGCTGTATTGGATGTTATCTTCGTTGTTGCGAATCATATCGTCAATGGCTGCTTTGATATCGGATTCGGAATAGGTTTTCATGGTATGTACCTCATTTCAAAATGAGTTCCGGGACATTGCCGGACGCTCTGAGCGGATGACCCAGAGCGCCGGAGAAAGGAAGATAATGACCAGATGGACATGGAATCACCACAAACCATGCCCGGTGGTCGGACGAACCGGCAAGAAAGGAAGAAACCAGAACGCCCGGCAATATCCCGGAACGGTTATGACTGACTAAACTAATTCGTCACGGATGGAGAGCAGTTCATTCCACGCTTCGCCGAGGGTGTCGGCAGAGCAGAGGAAAGTATTGCCGTAGTAGATTTCGTAGTGGCCGCTTTCGCCGCCGATATGTTTTAAGTGGAAGATGGGAACCACTCCTTTGTATTAACTTGAATTATGTGTTGTGGAAAAGGTTTAAAGCGTCGCTCACAGCTTGAAATATGTTATGTGAACGTTGTTATGATTGTACTGCATCGCCATGGTTCTGTCAATAGGGGGAAATCGTCATGACAATATATGTGCGGTCTAGCTACTATCATTATAATTCATATTGACTCCTTATTGTTTACAGATCAAACTTGATGTCGTAGCCCTGACGTTGCAGTTCGGCCAGCTTTGTGACAATGGCGTAGTGGATGTACTGCTTGGTAGGTGAGATGTCGGCTTCACAGCGTTTGAACGGATAGGCAACGATGAGTTCACGGTCGCGGTTCTGGATTTCATACCAGTCTTTATCACGATTGTATGTGACAAATACGATAGGCTTGCGGAGTGCCATGGGTTGCTCCTTTCTGGAATCAATCCTCATAGAATGTAATGGCGGCGTTATGCTCAAAGCTGTCGATGACAGACGTGATGTAATCGTCGTCAGCGGTGCGGTATACATGTTCGGCTTCCTTTTTGGTGGTGCCGAACATCCAGGAATAAGCGAACAGGAATCGCTTCTTTAACATGGGTGGAGACTCCTTTCATCACGCAATCGTACATTTCTTGCTGTCGCGGATCGGCAGCTCTTGCATGGTCTTGTCGAGTTCCTGTAAATATTCCTTCGTGTCGGTGTTCATCAGTTCTTTGTTCGCTCTGATGCAGTCGATGCTGTTGCGGGCATACAGGGCCAGCGCTTTCAGCATATCGATTTTGTCCTGGTGCTTGATTTGAACGGGGCGGATGCTCTTTTCGGTCAGGCGCTGGATAGTGTAGGTCTGGCCATCTCCGGTGAGTTTGCGCTTATGGATGAGGTACATCCTGACATTGCCCCACGAGTTGCGGACGGCATCTACGTATTCATTACAGTTTTCTTTCCCGATGACGGCAAGGTGCGTTCCCATGTCGCGTACCATCCAGACAAAGCGTGTGTCCGGTTCGGCCTCGGTGATGATAGAAACATCGATCATGATATCGGCCAGATAGAACTGAAGGACATCGGCCTCGTGTGCCATGGCCTGGAACAGGCGGTAGTCTTTCATGGGGGAGTCATCCCTGTCATCCAGCGGGGAGATGCGGAAGTCGTGGCGAAAAGTGTCGGTGTGAAAGGGTGTGAATGTGGTTTTCATTTTGAAGTTCCTTTCTTATGTACTAGATTGCTTCATCTGTTTCGTTTTCGGCATTGTACTGTTCCATAAATTTGTTCCAGTTGTACCAGACGTTGTGGGCGTCGCCGTAACCATACTCGACGTAATAGTCGCTGGACCACTCATTGAGGTAGTGCGGGTAGAAGGCGGCATAACCACCGGGGAAGGCGGCAATAAAACCGTCGAGCAGAGTACCCTCAAAGGAATCGATCTGTTCGCCGATCTGATTCTTTTCGCAGAACTCCTGCAAGCGGCTTGGGTCAAGATACAAGTGGCGGCATTTCATTTTCAAATCACCTCGCTTTCAGGGTTGCCGAATACTTCAAGATATGCCTTGCGGGCAGCGGTGGTCATGTGGGTGTCATTGCAGTTGTACTGGTCATACCAGTCGCAGAGCTGTGCCGGAGTAAAGCAACAGCGCAGAACATCCCAAGACACACGAGTCAAAAGGTCATGATATTCATGCTTTGCTTTGACTTTTGCGAGGTAAGCAGGATAGCTGTCCTTCGTTTTGTCCTTGAAATAGGCCATGCGGGCAACGATTTCCGGGTAGACCGGGTCAAGTTTCATCTTCATCGGTTTCGTCATCTTCGTCATCTTCGGTGTCGTCGTCATCTTCACCGGCGTTGTGGCGCTCAAGGGCTTCCCAGTTGCCAAAACCGAGCATATTGGCGATCAGGTCTTCATCAAACCAGAACAGGTTATTGATTTCGGTATCGCTGGGGATATGGCCATCCGGGCTGTATTCGCCCCACTGCATCCATTCCTGGATGACATCATCGAGCCGGTCAAGCTGTTCGATGGTGAGCTGCTCGGCACGATAGCAAGCACCGGACCAGAAGTGAAATTCGGACAGGGGTTTCTCTACGGTATAAGTCATGGTATGGATCTCCTTTACAAATTGACATTTGCACAATAGTCTGCGATTTCGTCCTGCTCCCAGATTTGCAGTGCTTTCTTGCGCTCTTCTTTCATGGCATGGTAAGCGCCGATGCCTTTAAGCGCGGTTTCGCCGGTGCCGACATAGCCGACATAGCCGAACTCCTCAAGAAATTCTTCGAGCGTGTAGTTTTCGGCATCCATGCAGTCATGCAGGACGCTGTCGATCGTATTGAAGATACACTCGGCGCGGCTGTAGTCAAGGGCGATTCCGGTATGGAATTCAAAATCGATTCCGTTTACCGTGACGGTATGGTTGCGATGCGGCCATTTATCAGTCATGACGAGTTCACCTTTGTGATAGTCGAGTTTGTTTATCCTTGCATAAATGGCGCGGACGGCATCAGGGGATTCGATATAATCGGCGTATTCTTCCAGGAGTTTCGGGAGCTGAGAGGAACGGAATTCATTCGCAAGCTCGCCGGATTTGTTGTAGAATTTTTCCTCGAAAAAGTTGAGTAGCATATAATCCTGGTCGGTCTTGTTTTTCTTGGCCTTGAGGGTTTCGTAGTCGTAGATGATCATTTTGCGGGGTTTGTGTGCGGTTGTCATGGGTCATGCTCCCTTCCCAAGTTCTTTCAAGGCATCCTTATAGTGCGTGGTAAAATATTCAAGGTCATACTGAACGCTATCCAAAGACCAGTACGCTTTTTCGTCGATCTTGCGGCGAATGGAATTAGCACCGTAGAACATACAGCCAAGGTTGTAGGCGGTTCGTTCCACTTTGCGGCACTCCTCATAGGTCTGCATGGCATCGGCGGCGGCGACAAGTGCTTGCTTGATCTCTTTCGTTTTGAAATCAAGGTCGTGCAGTGTGGCCGTGAAGTCGGATTGCAAGACAAGCTGGCGAGCATTGTTCTTTTTATAGTCACGCAGACGCTCATGCAGCTCGTGGCGAAATGAAATAGCATAATAGCCAGACTTGTCCACGTAACTGAAAGCGTTTTCACCAGCGGCATCGAGTTCATCCGGGTAAAAGAATTTGTCTGTGCGAATGAAAAACGTTTCACCGTCGCTCTTTCTTGTCAATACAAGAGAGCCAAGACACACATGATTGTATCCAAACTGTGCCCGTGTGTGTCGTTCAATTTTATATCGTGCAGCATATTCAAACTGCTTTTCATGCCACGGCTTGCTGTAGGATTTTGACTGGATCACGATGTAATAGTGGTCAGTCTCGTTCTTACGGACTTCCTCAAAGCTGCGCTGCGTATTGAATTCATTTACGTTGTAGTAGTAGGTGTTCCGCAGACCGGACTCTGTAGGCTTGAAGCCGGAGTTTCCCACAGGAACATAATACAATTGCGGCAGATAGCGGTTGTTCACCTTGACGAACAGCGCTACATTGACAGGGCCTTTGATGACGGAGGACACCTGGGCCATGACCTTATTGAAAGTGAACCATCCCGTGCCACTGGAGACATGGAATGGGGAATTAAAATCAAACCCGGAGGCATAGTGCAGGAATTGCAGGGCCTTGGGATTCTCATGCAACAGGGTTTGGGTAACGGCATTGAATTTCATACTCATGTTCCTTTCTAAGCGGTGAAGCAGCCGGTGCGGTGAGTGCTCATCCAATCATTGCAGGATTCGACCTGTGCGCGGCTGGTGGCGTAGACGGTGAGCCAGAGTTTATCCATATCCACATCAAAGCGATGGGAAATGCCTTCGTTCTCGGCCTAGGTGTGGAAGGCTTCGGCCTCGGTGATATTTGCGGTGATGCGGGAATCGCCCCAGAGGACGATCTGCTTGCTAAATGGTGCGGTTGGCATTTATTTCAGCTCCTTCCACATGATGCAGACGACAAAAACGAACAGCGGCAGCGCTGCCCAGATGGGCATATAGGTCGCGGCCAACAGCGTGATATTGATAAAAGCCAGGAACAGAACGCAGGGGATGAAGCCGAGCAGGATTTTTACGAGGAGTTTCGTTTTCATTTATAATTAACCTCATTAAGTATTTGTTGATTGTATTGGCAAATAAAAAAGCACCCTGGCGCGGTGTGGCGCTGGATGCTTGACAGGTGTATTCAGTTGTGGTTAGCTAAACAGGTCATAGGCCATCTTTACGAAATCATTTGCGGCGCTGGGATCATCAATGGCGAGCTGAAGAAACTCAACACAGCGGTCCATGAATTCCTGCGGGGCATACTTGCGCACCTTATCGGGATTCATTTTATAAGCCCAGGCGACGTCGATGCCGCCGTTTGCATTGTCGCAGGACTCCTCATAGTCACCGCCGCCGTTCGTGGTGAACCAGCGGCTTCTATCGAGCCATGACCAGTTTTCAGTATCCTTGGCAAACTTGAGACAAGCGTTGAGGTATTCGTCGTATGTCATTACAATCACTGTACCTTTCGTTTTCAAATCGTGCTGCATTTGCTATTAGTATAGCATAGCGGCAGGGGAAAATCAACGCTGATTCGGAATCAATGCAGGATTTCAGCGCTGGCGACGTTGGTCAGGTGGTAGCCCATGAGGTAGGCATGCCCCTCTGCGATGTGCCGGATCGTTGTCAGGACACCTTCCCCGATGTTCGTATGCCAGCCGCGGATTTCATCGAGCAGGGCGTAGGCTTTTGTGTCGGTCATCGTGGTGGTGAAGCATGTCTCGGCGTTTTCGGAATCGTTTTTCATCTGGATGGTGATGAGGACTTTCTCAAACTCATTCATGGCAGCTCACTCTCCAATCACATATTCGTCGGTCTGGCCGAACACGGTGAGGTAAACGGTATCGCGGGCAAATTCCACCTGGATGTTCTGCATCGTGGTGCGATAGGTGAGGTAGGCGGTGGCGAGAACGGTGGCAGTGACGAGGGTGAGGGTCAGGGCAATGCGGATGATGGTCTTTTTCATGGTGGTGGTTCCTTTCTTGAAATCAAAATCAAATCAATCCCGATTTAAGTAGTCCATGACCTGCGCAATTTCTCGGTCATTATTGAAGAACATGGTGACACGGTGGCGGTTTTCGGTGTGCTCGATGTCATAGGCGTCAAGGCATTCGATAAGCGCATCCTGTTTATCACGGTTATGGAAGAACAGCTCAAACTTACGCTTGGGGTTTTCGCGGTGGTCGTTCAGCCAGTTGACGACGGCTTCCTTTTCGTTTTCATCCCTAGGTCTGGCAGTCACGCGGGTGTCGCCCTCTGTATGGGTAAAGTCAATCCAGTTGCCATAGAGAAAAGAGGCGAACTGATTTGCCAGTTCGGGACGGGAAGGGTAATCGCAGATGATCTCGGCGACGGGTTTCGGGTCGGTCTCGATCTGGCACAATTCATCCGGGCACGGCTCGGATGGCTCGGCGGGGTACTCGTCGTCGTCGATATTGACAAGCTCGCCGGTCTGGTCGTCGATGACATGGAACCAGAAATCATCCGGCTTGGCAAGGAACACCGAGTAGAGGACACTCTTTTCGTAGTCGGTTATGGACGCGGTGAAGGGGTCGGCGTCGGAAAAGCCGTCGCAGAAACGGTCAGTGGTCAGGGCGTAGATCATATTGCTTGCCAGGTGGCGGGCAAATTCGTTCGCTTCGTCCTGGAGGGCGACGGTGCGGATGGGTTCGGAGTGCATGATGTGGGCACGGTTGTAATCAATGGTGATTTGAAACATGGTGGACTTCCTTTCTTGGATGGGAAATGGGCATAAAAATAGCGCCGCAGCAAGTAGCTGGACGCTGTTTGAAGGATAATTTAGTTTTAGTAGACAACAAGTTCGCCGCGAATTATCTTCTTGATTAACTGTGTAACGTTTTCGCAGTTTGTGTCTTGCAAGATCTTTTCGAGTTGGTCTCCTTCCTGTTTTGTGAGAACGACATTTAAACGTTTCTTTGTGGATTCATGTATTTTTTCGTTTTGTGCCAAAGGTTGACCCTCCATCCATAGTAGTATGTAGTATGGATTTAGTCTACCACAGATGGAGGGCACTTTTCAAGGGGATTCGTTGAGATAAAACAATCTACATTGGAGGTTCCTTTCATTGCTTGCAAAAAGTGCTTTTCATCCCGCCCCGCTTGCAACCCGGTTCGCGATTGCAGACCGGCTCCACGGAGTTGACAAAAGGGTACACTTTCCGGGTGGTTTTCACTTTGTGCTGGTGATTTGGTACACAAACAGGCTCACCGCGCGTGGCAGTGAGCCGGGTTTCTATATCAAATCGTTTTCGCTGGCTTGTTCAGATCAAGCGGCGGTCTTGACAGCGGGGACGGACTCGGCAGCGGCCTTTGCGGACTTATAGTCCTCTTCAGCCTTGGACAGCTTGGCCTTCAGGTTTGCAATACGCGCTGCGTTAGCATCGGCGTCGACCTTTGCGGTGTCATAAGCCTTCTGCGCCTTTGCAATGGTGGATTTGTTGCCCTTTTCCTTGGCGGCGGTCAGCTTGGCTTCGGCGTCGGACAGGGTCTTCGTCAGGATTTTGGCGGTCTCTTCGGCCTTGAGAATCTGCGCGGGCAGGCTGGACTTGGCGCGGTTATAATCACGCTCATAGTCGGCGGCAAAGGTCGTGTGCATGGCAATGGTGTACAGTTTGCCTTCCAACTTGCGGCAGAACTGGTTGAGGGTCTTGTTCTCTTCGCGATAGAGGTCGTCGCCCTCTTTGTACATCTTGACCTGCTTCGCTTCGGCGCGGACGTCCTCGACGAACTGGACAGCGGTAGCGCCGTCTTCACGGGTAGAAACGGGCAGTTCGTTCAACTTGATAGACGGGTCAATCAGGCGCAGAACGTCAGACGCGCAGGTGTACAGGGTGGAAGTCAGAGCCTTACTTGCCTTGGGGTCGGTGTTGGCGTTAAGGTTGCAGGCCGCAGCGTACAGATACTTGACCGCGTTGCAATACGCAACATAGTCTTCGTGAGACATGTCGACGCCCTGCGGCACTTTGGCGGACGGGGTCAGGATGCCGTCCTTTCGCGTGAAGCGGCAGACAGTTTTGGCAGAGTTCTTGCCTTCTTTGCGGGCAGTCTCAGCGGCGGAAACGATAGCGGACAGGGTGGAAGTAATGTTGGTAGTCATAGTATTTTTCCTTTCTTTGTTGGGCAGTTTGCCCGGTTTTGGTTTTGGCGTGTACGTTTTGCACACAAAACAGCCCGCAACGGGCTTGCAAATAAGGCCGTAGGTGTGCTATAATAGCTATGTCGGATAGCTACAGCTTTAGCACTTGCCCTATATAGGGCGGTGACGCTTTTTGCAAGGGTTGTGAGCTGATTTTCTATGTAAAACAAAGTTCGGACAGGCATTGACTAGATTATAGCCTTTGACGTTCCAACGCCTGTTTTGTGAAAACTTGACAGATAGCGGGCAGCCACGCCCGCGCCCGATTGACGCCGCTGAATAGCGCAGTTTCTTTCACTAATCGGGAAACATAGCATAGTAAACTATAGCTGTAAGTTTTGGGATACACGCAGTTATAGCCGCCCCTATGCCGTGCCTTTACGGATTTTGCAGTGCAATTACTCACGCAAGTTTCGCAACTTTCGCTATATTGCCGCCCGCAACGCATACCGCCTGTTTTTGCAGGAAACGCGCGCCTTTTTTTTCGTGGGAACGTAAGTTTCACAACTTTCTGAATCCGCTACTTCACGCCGCGCGTCGATTGTATGGCCGTCTGTACTTTGTTTCACCGGGTTGTTTCCGGGTTTCGGGGCTGCAATCTTCAGCGCCCCGCGTATTATGTACGGTGTACTTAACTTTTCTACCGCGCTTTACAGTTGCCCGGCTTTACATTGCAATGCGTTTCGGTTTATATGCCGCCCCGCGTTGCTTTATGCGGTTTTGCTTGCCACGTTTCGGGTTTTGCCCCGCCCCGTGTCGCGCCGCGTAAAGCCGTGTACTTTGTGCCGCTATTTGCATAGCCGCTACGCTATGCTATGTCAATGTATAGGGCGGCTTGCAAGGCCGCGCCCGGCGTTTTACGTGCCGCCGCCCACGTCTTAACAACATACAACCGTGCCCACGCGGGGGAAAAGAACAAAGACAGCGCGGGGGATAGCGCCCCTTGCAAGTCCCTGTTTTTGATTGCAAGGCTAGTATAGCACTAGGGTAATACCCTGTCAATAGGTTTTTGCAATATTTTTTGAAAAACTTAAAATATAACGTTGTATCGTCAATGTTTTTTTTGCAGCTATAGAAAGTCGATTTTTTGCTATATAATGTATTATAATTATAATAATACCTATATAGCATAAAAGCGAACTGTGTATAACATATATGTACAGTTATAGCTGGTCTATAGCTATAGACCGCGTGAATCAGAACGCGGGCACGGACTAGCAATACAGCAATGTAAAGGGCCGAAAAAATAGACTCTTTTACATGGAGTATCCACTATGCACTTTTTGACGCTACAACGTCGATAATCCCACAAAACATACACCGGGGGCAGGTTAAAAACGGAAGGCAAAATCCGTTTCTACTATAATAGTAAGTCATCCATTCACACTCTCGGCTCACAGCACCCCCGACTACCACACACTGCTCCATATCCATTCCCTTTCTTCGATCCACCCCATCGGACAAACCTTGTACCTACGCCATTTCTACCTCATTTTCGTGCATCAAAAACGTGCTATTTTTGCAGATTTTTAGCACAAAACACACACAAACAACTTAATTCCTGCTCAAACTATCGTATTTTTAACGTATTTTCGTTATTTTTCATATCCACCACACAAAAACATTCCGAAACGCCACCATTTCAGCCCCTGACCGTCACTTTCTTCGGCGATCAGGGCATTATTTTTGCTATAAGTGCTTGAAATATGTGGTGCGAAGTGCTATAATACTAATAAAGAATCTTGCCAACACCAAAATTACCCATCATTCAAAGGAGACACCACCATGAAACGCCAAAACACCACCCTCACGACCACAAACCCTCAGCCCGATCTCGTAACCGCCCTCGCACAAGCTATTGTCAACGCAAAAGCACCTGATGGTACCAATCCGGTAATGGAAGCTCTCGCCCAAGCCACTGGCTACCAGCTAGTTCCGACCAAGAAGACAACACCAAAACGTCGCAAGGACTACTGCAAAACCGTCTCTAATAAAAAGGAAAATGGAAAACTAAAAGCAAGACCAGCAGAACCTCTACACAGCGTAGAAGACATTAAAGCTATCGGAGATTATCTTCTAACCCATGGAAACGCCCGCAACCGCCAGCGTAACTATACCTTATATATATGTGGCATCACGCTCGGCCTTCGCGCTGGAGACATACGGCAGCTAAAAATTGGTGATGTTTTTGATGTCTCTACTAACTCCGTTTTGAAACATGCCCAAATCATCAACAGAAAAAACCACAAGCGCACAAACGATCTCATCACGCCACATGCGGCGCAAGCTATCACAAAATTAGTTGACGAGATTCGCACCCAACAGTCTGGTGTCCTTGACCCAGAGTGGCCGTTGTTCCAGAGTCAGAAATGGGTACGCGCCGGATATATCACCAAGCCGGTAAGCAAGACACAGGTATACCACATTATTACAGATGCCGCAAAGGCGTGCGCGGTAGAGGGGCATATCAGCACCCACAGTATGCGTAAAACATATGGTCTAATTGCCGTAACGGCAGCTGACAAAGGCGGGCTTACGACTAACCAAATCAACGAAGCTTTGCAGTACAAATATCGGCATAGTGATCAGGCAACAACCATGCGTTATATCGGTGTAGGGCAGGATCAGGTTGACGCGATGGCCATGTGCGTTGACGCAGCTATTAGATAAAGCAAGCCGGATTCTCGATACCCGGTGATTATTTTTTCACGTTTCATAACGCATATTTCAAGTTGCAAGGAGGACACCAATGGGAACTAATTTTTACTTCTATACACGCAACAAAGCCGTAGCCAGAATGATGGGACTATGTGCGGAACCGACAGACCGGCACAAAGATGCCTGGGAGCTACACATCGCCAAGACCAGCTGTGGGTGGAAACCTGTATTTGAGGAGCACGAGCAAATCCACAGCGTGCGTGACCTTGACAGATTTTATCATGACAACATGCACTACCTGACCATATTTGACGAGTACGGACAGAGGTACAGCTGGCAGGAGTTTGAGGAGCGCGTCATCAAGTTCGAAACGCCTAAGGTATTCGACCCAGAGATCGGGATGTACACCGGGAACTGGCGGTGCGAGAGTGACAACGACTGCGAACCATACAACCACTGGGACGGCGAGTACGCAGACGCTGACGGATACCGTTTTAGCACACGGGAGTTCTGTTGAGCGCCGCCAGCCAGCCAACCCACCTACCTTTTATATGTATATTAAGGAGTTTACCAATGGACAAGACATCCACTATGACCGCCCCCGCAGCTGACAGCGCCAAACGTGATGTGATTATGATCTACTCGCCGCGCATGGCGGGCTACCTGATGATGCGGGGCTTCTACCTGATCCGGATTGAGCAAAACAAAAAGCGGCCTGGTAAGAACTGCTTCGCGTTTTTTGACACACCAGTCCTCAAGGCCGCTATGAGCGATTACATAGACCGCAAGTTTACCGTTTGACAAAGTAGGAGAGACCGCCGCATGAACTACGAAGAATATAGCCCGTACACCCTGGCAATGGCACAGCTTACCGCAGACACAATACGGCAGATTGTGCTGGTCGCAGACGCCCACGGCAAAGACCGAGACTCCGCGCTGGAAAGATTTGCTGAGGTGTTTGACAAGATTGCCGCCGACTACAGTTTGGAAGAGTATGACCCTGATGTTCCAGTGGTACATGTAAGGGCAAAAAATTAAATAATTTACATACAAGGAGAATACCGCTATGAATGATTCTGACCGCTACACTGATTTTATCAACCGCAACACCGCAGACTACCGCGAGGAGATGAGGCACATGATCACAGACTTTATCGAGGACATTGTGAACTTCTCAGACCGGCATTTCGTAGACCGCGAACAGACGATGCTGGAGGTCAGCCAGAGCCTGCGCATGATTCCGAGCTATGCTGACATGAACAAATACCGGCCTGTTCCGCCTGAAACCGGACACGCCATCCAGCGAGACTTCGACAAGGGGGACCTGCCGCTGTGAGTAATACATATAGCCAGCTGGAAATCTACGATGCCGCGAATAAAATCAAAGACTATTGTCACGGGACAAAATGCGAACAGTGTCTTTTTTATGCCAAAAACGAGCACACATGCTATTTGACAAATTACGTATTTCCATCGACGTGGCCACATTTTAGGGAGCAACGCTGGACAGCCGCTGACATTACCCTCGCCAAAGCTCTTATCATGATGGGATACACTACCGCGACAAAAACGATGCGGCCTGACGGACACCCAAGAATCACAGTGATAAAGGTCAATGAGGACGGAAGTACACCATACGTTGACGAAATCACGATGGATTCTTTTCAGGCGCTTGGATATGGCGAGGCAGTCAAGCTGGAGGACATCGCGGGAGAGGAGAGCGGAGCCAATGATTGACAAGAACAAGTTAAACTCCGCAATCAGCACCCTGCGTGAGTATTGCGACGAATTTTCAGACTGCAGCAGATGCCTTTTTTATAGCGGTGACAAGACCAGCACAAGCTATGAAGGCAGGTATGCAGTGCGGTGCAACTACTGCCGCATCGGGACTGACCTCACAAAAAACGAACAGAACGCGATTGAGTTGTGGAATCACAGAACGGAGGTATCTGAATGAAGAAAGCACTATTGGCAACATTTTGTATAGCCACCCTGTTCGTTCTAATTATCCTGATGTTCCCATTCAAAGAAAACCCTGTCGTAGAAACAAAGACAGTCTCTATCCAGCAAGAAATCGTATATGCCTATGTTACTACTGAAATGCTTACAAACGGCTATGGTGGTGTACATGGCCACCAAGATTATATATGCTACGGCGTTCAGTACGGAGACAACATCCTCGATAAGGAAGACCGTATGGATTGTGTAACGATGCGAAAATCAGAAAAAGACCATAGTTATATAGAATACTACTACGAGCGCAGAATTTACAAGGACGGTACACACTATGACATATATGCCGGAGCGGCCTTGTACTTAACAAATGATATGCTAAAAAATCTGAGGACAAGCAACTAGAGGAGGTATCAGAATGAGCACAACAATAGGCTGCCAGATTCCTGGCGTAAGCCAGCCGAAAGAACCGACGCGGCTAATTGATGCTGATGAGCTTTTGAAACATTTTAACACATACGACTGCGCATTCGACGGCGGCGAATTCCAAGCATACAAGAATTGTATGATGTATGTACGCGATCTAGTCAACGCTGCACCAACTGTTGACCCAGAATCCCTGCGGCCTACGGCAGAATGGATTGAAGCACCGGATGAAGGTGCAGACGGAAGCTGGGAAGCTTGCTCTCGCTGTGCATGGGAATCCAGATGGGCGGCATCACAGTACAAATATTGCCCGCACTGCGGTGCAAGGATGGTGAACGCATATGACTGAAATCGTTGCAATTCTCGAAATTGTTATTCTGCTGACCTGTGCGGTATATGTTGCTTTTCGCGTGGCGAAAGCTATCGCACGGAAGAAACCGCAAGATCCGGAGAAAGAGACACTATGCGATACTTGTGGGCACCTTATACACAAGGGTGGAGACATAGAACCGAGAAAATACAAATGCGGATTTTTAGACGGAAGTTTTAATAAATCGCCGGAATATTGCCGGAACTACGAGCGAAGAAAGGAAAAGAAAGAACTCCCGGAGGCGAAGCCTTGAATATGAATCGAGTAACATATCGAGACAGTGCAGCGGAACGAGAATTTCAGATTCTTCGTTCAATTCTGTCTGAAATCGACAAGCAGAAAGAGTCAGTCATCGAAAACGCTGTTACACAGGCATTAACCAAAGAAAACAGCGAAACTAATGTCCTAGATGATGTGAACGGGAAAATAGAAAAAACATCCCAACTTGCAAACGATGCAATGACCAGATTTCATCAAAAACACCCAGAATTTTATGCCGTACAGGAATGTCCGTCTTGCGGAAGGATGTGTCTTTACGATGCAGTGTTTGGTGTTTTGGACGATCCGACACGGATAAAGTACAAATGCAAGGCTTGCAATAGAGAATTTGAAAGAGGAACCGGATACTGGACAAGCTATTATGAGAACGCTTGAATCCGTCACACACTGGATGCCGCTCCCCGAATCGCCAAAGGAGACACACAATGACTAACAAAGCTTACGAACGAGCCTTTAACATCGCCATAAAATACGGCTTTTGCAGTGATTGCGTGCAGGATCTCGACAAGGGTCACTGCCACGAATGCGATTGCTACCAGAGCGCCGTAAAGGTGATCCGCGATGCGTTAAAAAAGCTGGGCGCTATCGAAGCGTCTGAGGCGACCGTTTGGCACGATGCACAGAATGACCCGCCTAAAGACGAAGGTCCATACATCTATTGGTATAAGTACAGTGATCCCAACAGCTTTTTTGAGGAAATACATCATGATTATGGTAAAGGACTCTACAGATACGGATGCTGGCTGGGCGATGTATCAGATCAATATGATAGTGAAGTTCTTGCATGGACAGAACTGCCAGCGCCACCAACTAAGGAGTGATGTATATGACCCGTAAACGATACAAGAAGCTTATGATGAGCATTGGTTATAAACGCAATGTCTTTAACAAAATTGTTACATACGAAATTTGTGGCGAAATGTTCTCCAAACGCAAATACATGATTGACGGAGCACTCTTTACAAGCTACAACGACCTATGGGATTGGTATAGCCAATATTTTTACATCTATAAAGGATACGGTTGCACTGTCAAATATGATCCAAAGGACCACATTTGGTACGGAAAAATCGACGACATCAGCGACCTTGTGAACTTTTATACGAAGAAGTTTATAAATATTGACGAAGTGGCGCGGGATGCAATCGATGACTATCTCGATTTCTGCGCCAGAGTAGGGAAGGAGCCAGAGAAACCAAATGTATTATGAAGAGAAAAGATGCCCATTAAAAGCAGCAGTCAAAGCATCAACAGACTACGAATGTGATAAAAGGTGCGCTTGGTACGATGAGATCAACTGCAAGTGCGCAATTCTAATATTGGCACAAGCAACGGAATATATCTCTAATAAGTAAACAGACAAGGAGAATATTATGAGCTTTAATGATTCCATTGGCACCCGTATGAAAGAATATTATGAGGCAGTTCCTAAAACAAAACTTATGCGCCGCACGCCAGTCGCGATCCGGATCGATGGTAAGTCTTTCCACACCTTTACTCGTGGCTTTCAGAAGCCTTTTGACATGATCCTGATGAAATCTATGCAGGAAACCATGATGTACCTGTGTAAGAATATCCAAGGCTGCGTGTTTGGCTATACACAGTCCGATGAAATCACGCTGATCCTGATTGACTACCAGACACTTACCACGGATGCTTGGTTCGATTACGAAGTTCAGAAGCTATGTAGTGTGTCCGCCAGTATGGCAACGATGGCGTTCAATAAATTCTTCAGAATGTCTATCTGGGACGAAGATTCTGCATGGAAAAGTAGTCTTACGCCACAATCTATGGATATACAAATTGCTCATAACGAGTATGTCGCAAAGATGACGACTGCCGCCAATAAAGGTGCTATGTTCGATGCCCGCTGCTTCAATATCCCAAAGGAAGAAGTTTGTAACCTTATCTACTGGCGTCAGCTTGATGCGACACGCAATTCCATTCAGATGGTGGGGCAAGCATATTTCTCACACAAACAGCTGGAGGGGAAGAAATGCAATGACATTCAAGACATGCTTATGTGGCAATTTGACGTCAACTGGAATAATTATCCTACCACATGCAAACGTGGTACAGCCTGTATCAATAAGGATGGGCAGTTGGTACTTGATACTGAAATGCCAATCTTGAAAGGCGAAGACCGCAAGTATGTTGACCAATACATTTTTGTAGGTGAGTAACCAGCAGCGCCTAATGTCCACTATCATAAACAAACTGCGGCACTTTGTCACTAATAAGTAAACAGTAAGGAGATTATTATGAACGATAGAATCGATACGCGGCCATACTTTATGCTAATTCCTACAGAGCGGCGGCTCCGCACACATGAATTTGCAAATTCCTTCATGGACATGGCGTCGGCGTTTCTGCCGGGGAGCAAACCAATCGCCGATGAAGCCTATGACAAGAATTGTCTTGCCTGTGTTGATTTTTACGACTACCTTGCAACGGCCATGATCGGATCGCTTGAGCTGACCGGTGAAGACGCCATTGATGCCGGGCTGCAATACGCCAGCTGTGCCCGCGTACATGAGGCGGTAGTTGCCTGCATGAAGAACCTGCGCAGCGAGATCGATGGATGGCTGGAGGCGTGTGAAGATGACAAGAGCTGAATATGAGAAGCTGAAGGACTTCCCGAAAGATAAGCTCATAGATATCATCAAAGAAGAGGACAGACTTATAAAAGTCATCTCTGAGTGCTGCGTTGATGCAGACAAAGATGGGAATTGCGATTATGCCGTACTTAAAATAAAAATGTATCTGCGTCATATTTACAATCCTATAAATTGCGCGGTTGAGACATATGCTGATGCGCTGGAGGTGCAAAATATTGATGAACGATAGAATCGAGAAAAAACAGGTGCTTGATGCGATGAGACTTATCAAGCAATACTGCAACGAAGAGTCCGGCTGTGAATTCTGCGACTTTTATAGGAGCGGAGACTGTATTACAACATTATCCTTACCATGCTCATGGGACCTTGATGGGTTTGAGTGGACAGCGCAGGAAGCAGCTTTGGCAAAGGCCCTTCTCAATTACGACGTAGATACTATCGATTACAACGGTACCCAACTGTACGCATGTAAAAGTGAGCAAGACGGCACATACATAAATTTTCGTGTGATTTCTACAAACCTGTTTCCAAACATCACGGCACCGGGCAAATACTCACTGACTAAAATCGCCAACAGGGAGACAGACTGATGAAATTTTATCGAATTTGGTATCGCGGCTATGCTAATGTAGAAGCAGACAGCGAGGAAGAAGCAGTGGATAGATACTTGGATGACCCGTCGTGTGCTGGTGATGATGATTTAGCCATTACTGATGTATATGAGCTAGAGGAGGACAACAATGCGTGACCCTAAAAGAATCTGGCCGTTTTTGAGTAAGCTGGCGGAGCTGTGGGAGTTGAAACCGGACTACCGCTTCTGGCAGCTGCTGCAGAGCATCCCGCTGGACCGCGACCCGTTCTTTTTGGAAGAGGATGAGACAGAAGCCATTCTTGATAAAGAGATTGCCGAGGCCAAGGCGTGGCAAAAGGAGCAGCAGGAAAAATACAAACTGTAATAAGGAGAGATAACGATGACACGGAAGAGATATATCAAACTATTGATGGCAAACGGGTGGAACCGCAACAACGCTGAAAATACTGCCGGGATTGGGATTGACGAATGCAAACCAAACAGGTCGAGTAAGACATTTGATGAGCGGCGCTGGAAAAAAATTGTGTCGCATCGTGGTTGCTGGCCATATAGCACATATGTAAAAGCATATGATAACATGATGCGTCTCCGAGAGTTGTACCCAAGTTACAAGCCCGGAGAGGGCATCAGAGACGATTTTTAAAGAGAGGATAATGATGACACGCAAGAGATACATTAAGCTTATGATGGCAGCTGGGTTGAGCCGGAACGAGGCGGAACATATAGCCAGTTTTGGAAAAACCGAACGAGGTCAAGTTTTGAGTGACCGTATGGAGAAGCATAAATTGGCCCACCGTGGGTGCTGGCCTTGTGATACATATGATGAACTGTTGAATTTTTGGATGCCAATATGCTTAGACGTAATAGCACGCCCGTAGAGCCGCTTGTGAACCTTTTTAAGGAGAGGTGATAACTATGTCAAATGATGAAATTATTCGCCGTGCAGATGCATTGGAGGCGCTGGGAGAGGAGCCTATGGTGTGGTGTGAAGACGACCCAGCACAGGTACAGGAGCACAACGACTGGGAGTACATGATTGATGTAATCAACGCTATCCCATGCATGTCGTTCCAGCTGCACGGGCTTACAGAGACCGAGGTTTGCGGCTTGCATGGGGATTGTGTGATCGTGTCAGCACCGACTATTGATGGCCTGGACAAGCGTGTTGTGCCGTGTCTTGGGTCGCACAAGGATATTGACGGGAAGAAATACATCGTACTGGACGGCGAGGAGTACAGCCAGAGCCTGTTTGTGGACGGGACGATAACTTTGTGGCAGGTTCGATAAGAACGCCGCAGAGGGGCTGTATCAATGGCTGAAGGTTCGTCAGATTGGGTACAGTTGGGTGACGTATAAAGGGGTGGTCAGTTTGGTAACCCCTTGCGTCATTCAATAATTGAGTAGCCCTCGATTTGATGGGAACTGGAACGTCAATTTGACGGTTGAGGTGGCATATGAGGGGACTGAGTGAGGCAGAAGGAGGTGACAACATGACGGTTCGAGAATTTTATGAGGCTGTGCCGGACGAGCACAAGGACGAAATTTTGTGCGTGTATGACAAAAACCATGACACTGTTGAAGTTGCAGATATTTGGACAACACAGGTCCCAGGGGCACAGATTGGGCGCTTTAGAAGAGGCATGACCGATGTAGTCGTTGTGTATTAAGGGCAAGGCAACAATCCATGCAAATGCGGGAACAAGCCCCACATTCCAGCCCTGACAAGATCGCCTGTGTGCGGAGTGCTTGTGCCACAATTTATAAAGCACAAGGACGACGCCGGGACAAGCATCGTGACCAAAGAGAACGATGCGCAGGACCGAACAAGAGGGAAAGGGGCAGGAGGAAGTAATGGCGTAATAAGTCAATAAGGTCAACGCGCACGCAAACACCTTTACGCACTATACGCCTTGCATAAAAAAACCTGAGGAGTAAATGCCAACACTAACAAAGTCAAGGGTCACACGCAACACAAGCCCGGCGCAACAAGGCGTGAGAACGCCGCTGAGGACGAGGTTTTTGGACAGGACCCGGAGCTTCTGGGACCTATATTGACATGGGACCAGAACGCGGAGGGGACTGGACAAAAACCGAGTCCGATAAAGATAGCACTATGAAATATAAGTGAGCGGGTTTTTGCTGAAAACAGGGGTATATTCTACCAAAACCCGACGATGATTATGGCAGATTATGTGCCGTATTCAGCAAAAATCCGACGATGATTTTTAGGCGCATTTTGTATTGAACGTTGGCGTCAGGTCAACAGAAGCATGATGCCATAAAAAAACGGAGGTATTGATGTATCTACAAAAAAATTATTCAGACAAAATTAAGATTTTTATTCCAGCTCATTTATTACAGGAATCATCGCCATGTCTTGTCTCTGTGTATCTTGCTCTATATATGATGGCCGATATGAACGGGTTAGAGTGGACGCGGAGAAAGACATCTGTAATTGATTTGTGTAAGAACGCTGCATTTTTTAACAACAACGATTTAAGAGCTAGGCATTATACGGCTGTCAACAGGGCGCTTGACAGTTTAGAGGAATATGGATATGTAAAATTTTATGGAAGATCAGACGACCCCAAAATGATTTTTGGATTTGATTTTACTGATGATATTGTTGCGAAAGCCAAGGAACATGCGATAAACGGCAAAAATATGTTAGCGTGCATTGAGCTTAATGAATTTAAAGTCCTATGGGATTTGTTATGTTCATCTGGTGGCAAAGGATATTCGAGATCGACGATATTACGTATTTATATCGCATTAAAAATGTATGCTGGCTTTTGGGGCAATGTTCACAAAGATGTCAAAGCACCAGTGTTTGTTGGATATTATGGTACTGTTATGAATTTGTTGAACGTGTCGAGAACAACCATGAAAGAAAGTATAAAAGAACTTAGATCTTTAGGCTTGGTTGTCACCACATATTGCAAACGCACGGAAAACGACGACAAAAGGAAAAATTTCGTCACTGCAATAATTGTTTTTCCTATACTTTGTACAAATATAAAAGCAGAAGAGTTGACAGAACAAGTTGAGTTAATTCTTGAGGATGAAGACCCGGGAAAATCGTGGTATAAGCCCGGATGGACGCCGACTGTAGCAAAAGCAATAAGGACAAACCATGAGCGTAATATGGATCAGGTTCTTGATATAGTCCCCGATGACCCGATGCTTTTCGCAAGTAACGACATTTTCTAACGAACTAACGCCCAACGGGGCGATGATATAAACAGAACCGCTGTGGCGGGCAGGAAAGGTAGGTGATGCGGTATGCGTGTGTGAGGGTCAGGCTTAACGCATATTACAAATTGTATAAAACAAAGGAGGTACGCTGTTTGAATATTAAGCGTGCAGAGACGAAACTGATTTTGACGCAGGCTGCGCTGGATGCGTGGGGCATGTTCAAGATGATCGTGTGGGCCATATGTGCGATTGCAGTGGTCGCGGCAGTGGGATTGGGGGTGAATTGGCTGTTTGCGCTGGCGTTGTTTGTTGGCGTGCCGTTGGTGACAGGTCTTGCGTGGGCTGTTGTATACCGCTGGTGCTTTGACAATGGAGCGCTGAAGCTGGAGCAGGTAGACCCAGACGAGAACGACAATGGAGAGGGGGACGAGTAATGTTTGCACCCCCGTTGTATGTAGTACGGAAATTTCCGCTTTCCTTTATTATAAGCAACAACTTTAACATCCAGCTTGACCCGGATGAGGAAAAGCGCTTTCAGGTAAAGCAGGGAGACAACATGCTTTTCCGGCAGGTGCGGCTGATTACATATGAGACCGATAAGTTTAACCGCTTTGTGGTGTTTGTGAACTGTGTGGGCGGGCAGAACAAAAAGAAAGAGATGACGCGGCTGATTCACCACGGGTTCAAGGTTGGCAAACAGGAATTTGTGGTGAGTGAGCGCAGTGCCAGCATGGTACGGCAGGGTATCCTGAGTTTTGTGGACAGACGGATTGCCAAGGAGTTGGACAAGCGTATCACGATGGGGATAACTTTTGAAAAGTGCGTTATATCGAAGTATTCCGGCTATCGTGGTCTCTGCTTCTCCAGTTGCCACTGTATTGAGGGCTGGGTGCCGAATATTGTCGTTGTACCTGACTGTTTTTTGACCATCAAAGACCAGCACATCAAGTATGTGTATGATAAAAAGATCAAGTTCAAGGATAAGAACACCGGTGCAGAGCGTGATTGGACACAGAAAGACATCACGGAAGGTGTCCGCGATATTACCATCAACGCATTTGACGGCTGCGGCATTGCACATCCAAAGATCATGGAGGAAGTTCGCCGTAGGATCGGCAGTGATACACCTATTACGAGCGCGGTGATACGAGCACCAATGGTTTGCTGATAAGCCCCTCAGTACAGTGATGTGCTGTTGAATCTCCTTGAATTGCTGGGAAGCCCTAAAGATCAGTTGGCCGTATCCAGCGGCAACGAAAGTAGAAAAAACGAACTGATATGGTGCATGGTTAAATCCTAAACACTTTAGCAATGGGTTATCAGCAGCCAAGCCGGGAGACCGGAAGGTTCATCGACTATTTATGTACACCAAGCGGTGGAAGTTGGGAGACATCTAGTGACAGATGATGATATAGTCAGTGCTTATGCGAAAGCATGAGAAAACAAAAATTTCTTACGGAAAGGACATAATGGTAGTTTTACCACAAGAAATCGAGATTTGTATATATCATAAAAATTATATTTTAGATGAGTATAGGACAAAAGGCTATGAGTGTGAACTTGGCGTTCCATTTATGGTAAAATTTGAGGATTTAAGAGCAAAACAGAATGTAAAAATAAAAGTAAAGTGTGATTATTGTGGTAAAGAATTTATGATGAAAAATGGACATTATCAGAAAGATGTTTTAGGTGGAATTATAAAGAAAGTTGCGTGCATAGATTGCAGTCGTAAAAAGCAAGCTGAGTCTAACATACTTGTATATGGTGTAAAATCTACGGCTCAATTAAAAGAAGTAAGAGAAAAACAGAAGAACACTATGCTGGAGAGATATGGTGTTGTGAATATTCTACAAACTGAAGATGGACAACGTAAGGCAAAAGAAACTAATATGAAAAAATATGGAGTTGAATGGGCAGGGCAAGCAGAATGTGTGCGTAATAAAAGAGAAAACACTATGTTAGAAAGATATGGGTATAGAACGCCTTCAGAAGTGCCAGAGATAAATGCTGCAAGAAAAGAAACATTTAGGAAGAAATATGGCGTAGAAAACCCCTTTATGGTTGATGATGTAAAAAATAAAATTTATGAAACGTTTGGTTCGCGTGGAAAAGTTAGAACGAGTAAAGCTCAGCAAGACTTAAATGATGTCGTAAACGGAAAATTAAATCAAAAAATTGGAAAATATAACGTTGATATTGTAACTGATGATAATGTTGTAATTGAGTATGACGGTGGCGGGCATGATATTTGTGTACAACTTGGAAATATTACGCAAGAAGAATTTGACAAAAAAGAAAAATGTAGAGAAGATGCGATAATCGAATCTGGATATAAGATTATTCGCTTTATCAATGCGCATGATAGAGAACTCTACGATAAAGAAAAAGTACGATGCGCAATAAAAAATTGCAAGGCAGAACTTGATGCCGGGAAAAATATCGTCAGGTACGACTTTGCTACAAATGTAATACAGTAAGAAATTTTTGTCTCTTACAGAGTAGCGATCTGTGAGAGTAACACAACAGGAAAGGCGTGGTCCATAGTGTTGACTATGAGACTTTTTTTGCAGAGCGCGGCGTGCGGTTCATTACAGATATCTGGGGCGTGCAGCATGATGTAAGCCCGGGCGCAGAACCGCTGATGATTTTGACGGAGGGGCAGTACAAAGGATACTCCTACTTCAACAAAACCGGCACGATTGCGGACTGGGAGGAGTATTGGTATCAGTTCAAGAAGTACAACCATTGTTTTGGTATTGCCAAGTGGAACTTTGATGCCGATACCGAGCCGCTTATGACGCGGGCAAACTACCAGATTTTGCAGGATTTGGACTTGTCGTATGACAAGTTCCGCTCTATCGCAGATGACAGCATCAACTGGTTTGAAAAGATCACAGACGGCGACCCGATTTATACATACTGCTTTCTTGGCATGTACGCCGATAAGCATAAGGCGTTGAACGACTACTGCGCAGCCATTCTCAAAAACCCGGAGATGATGAACGAGGACGGTGTGCGGAACTACATTGTGAATTTGCTTGGGAAGTACCGCGATGATATGAAGTGTGGAAAGCTTTGGACTAAATCCACCTTCAAAACATTAACTCCTGATTTGATCATGTTGATGGAACATATCGGCGGGTTGCCCTTAAAGGGAGCGCTGGAGGCGGATGAATTCTTCTGCTTTGACAGAACAGGAACCATGCTTGGTGAGCGATTGTTAGAGCGGAACCCACATATTTGCAAGAGTGAACATGTTATTTTAAAAGGAACAACGAACGAACTTCTGGAGAAGTATTGTGGACATTTGGTCAACACGGCGATTGTAAACTGCAAAAGTATCACGCCGCAGCGATTAAATGGCGCGGATCAGTCATGGTTCGGGGCTGTGGTAACACAGCATTTGGAACGGTGTGAACCCTTCATCAGGGGTGTGGCCTAATGGCTGCTAACAGGGAATGCCCGCAGGGGAGAATCCTGTGCTTCACAAGGAGTGCATCGACTATCCGGGATGAGTGTACCGGAGTACGGTCGCTATTGATACGCGGCTGGGAGCGCACCGCTGCCGAAAACGGCAGAAGATATAGTCAGCACCTACGCAAAATATAACGTAGGTACGTATGATGGTGATCTTACATTGATTGTTAATGACCCTGTAATTATGAGTGGCGTTGATCGCAACGCTTCTGTAGTTATTGATGTTGAGGACAAGGTCACTGCATTGAAGGAAGAATACAGCATCCAGAACAGAACAAACTGTATTATTCGCAGCTTGCGCAGCTCCATTGGAGAGATAAGCAACTATGCGAGTGCATACCACAACAAAGCGCCAAAAACACAGGAGCAGAAAAAGCGATACGAGGGGTATGTTGATCTACTCTCGGTGGTCAACGGCAAAGCCATCGATTTCGCGAAGACGGGAGTGCTTTACCCAGTGCCCCGCAACATTGCGAAATACGGTCGTCCGCTGCCGTATTTTATGAAGTACGCAAGCCCGTACTACAAGCGGATGAAAAAGCTGAGTTGTGCCCACTCCAACATGAACATGCTGTGCTTTGAGCTTGAGCGCTGGGAAAACACAATTCGCAAGCGGCGCATGAAAAAGTTCGACTGGAGGATCATGTTTGATGAAGAGATCGGGTATGACCAGGAACACTTTGACGCTATTGAGTTGATATTTTGCGAATTTTATAAGCTGTGCAGGGATTTGGCGGAGCTGAATCACCAGTGCAGACACTACGAAACGTACAAAGACATTTTAAGAGAACAGAACATTACGAAAGAGATCGCTACGAATTTTGAGGTAAACTGGCAGTATTACTACAACATTTACCGCAGCCGGTGCCAGCAGATCGTGCCGGATGTGCGTGAGCTTGCAAACATTTGTGTGGTTTTGTGCTATGACAAATATAAGAGCCGCAACAAAAAGTTCATGTGGCAGATGGCCGGTAAGGGTGTAGTAGAGAACATCAAACAGGTAAACATCTGCCTGCCGCAGGAGTGCGATGACGGCGAGTATGAGTACCTTGGAAAGCGTTATACGCTGGCCCCTGTGGAAAGCGACATCCCGGTAGAGTATATCGATGCAGAGCTTGTGCCGGGAGGTGACTGCGATGTTTTATGATTTTTACTGCAACGAGAAGATGCTGCTTGATAATTACAAGAAGAATGATTTGGGAAACCGTGCGTTGAAGCGTGTAATTGGGCGCAGCGGAATGACGCCTGACAAATGCGCTGATATGTACCTTACGATGTTTGACAACAGTTTGAATTTGAGCTACGACAGATATGACCTTGTAAGGCATTTTGAGACCTGTGGAACGAAGACATGTGAGTTATTACAGATTGACAGTATAAAAGTATATAAACAAGACCTTGAATGGATCATGACACAAATTGAGACACACAATCTGAAGCAGAAAGAGCAACTTTGCCTGTTTGGCGTTGTGATGATGTGTAGGATTTTACATATGGACACGATAGATTTGACGACTGAGTTTAAGATCAAGCGGTTTTGCGGCTGTTTTGAGTCGCACCTGCATGATGTTACCATCAGAAAGGGAAAGTGGTACGAGACTTATCACGCGCCGATAGGGATGGAGACGGTGAGCGATGAGTACGGCATTCTGCTGCGGACGGACAGCGAACATACCGCGAAGAAGGTTGGCTGTTATTATACCTACGAGAATTATGATTTGAAGAATAATGAAGTTGTATACGAGATGGTTGTTACGCCGGACACAAATCGGCTGAACCTGTATGCTTTGTATCAAACGGTGGGGTTGAAAAACATACGGTTCTGCGTGAGCTGCGGCTGCGCGTTTACAGCAAGAGGTAACATGACAAAGTATTGTGATGATTGCGCCAAAATCATAAAAAGAGAACAGACAAGAGAAAGAGTACGCAAATACAGACAGCGGCATTCTACGATGTAACGCTTTTAAAATAAGGCGGTTTACAACGATTAAGGACTGATGACTTTATCCCGTCCAGGGCTTCGGCTTTGGGCGGGCTTTTGTTTTGTCCGATTTTAAAAGTTTTTAAGGAGCGATGTTTGTATGATTACTATTTCTAAGGCAGAGGCCAAGATGATCCGTGAGAAGTTCCCCCGTGCGCACATGGTTACGACCGTGCATAAGACCATGGTTGACGAGACCAGAGATGTGCTGAAGGCACTTGTTAATAATGTTGATGCACAGCAGGCACTGGAGGAGATGGAGCTGGATGAACGCCGCCGTACCGCCCGTACTTTGGGTGACGAGGTGGTTGCATGAACGATTGGCCGAAATTGAGCGGCGAGACGGACGCGCAGTATGTGTACCGCGTCTGCCGCAGCAAGGATGAAATTGGTACATGGACTGATGTTGCAAATGTTATCAACACAACGCTTGGCTGGGATAAGGGCGAGTGTGCTTACCGCAAAACGTGGAAGGCATATCAGGATCTGCAGCAGGTGAGCGAGGTCGATACAGCCAGCACGGAAGAGTTGCTGGAAAGCATCCGCGAAGAGCGGCGTGAGCTGGAGAAGGCGCGGGTCAAGATGCGTGATGAGCGTAACGAGGTCAGTCGGCTGCTTCGTGCAAAAGCGCGTGGTGAGAGTATGCGTGAGCTGATCGAGCGCCGCGTTGAGTCCTATGACCCGATGGATTATGCGCATGTGGATGTGCTGCAGTGTGTAGGACAGGGCGACTGTGACTTGATCGTCCACCTGACAGATTTGCACGCAGGGCTGCACATTGACAACTACTGCAACCGCTACAACGGCGATGTCATGATGTACCGTCTGCGCAAGTATGCAGGAAAGATTGCAGAGATCTGGCGGCGGCACAATGCCAAGAAGTGCTATGTGGTGCTGGGCGGTGACCTTGTAAACGGGGCGATCCATGTAAACAGCCGTCTGGAAAATAACGAAAATGTGATTGATCAGGTTATCGGCGCCAGTGAGGCTGTGAGCTGGTTCGTGACGGAGATGTCGAAACTCTTTTTAAGTGTAGATGTCTACAGCGTACCGGGCAACCATAGCCGGGTGTTCCCCAACAAGGAAGACAACGAGCACGGCGAGTATCTGGATCGGCTTGTGACTTATTATCTGCAGACAAAATGTGCGCAGATTAACAACATCCATGTCTATGATACAGATCTTGACGAGTCGATGGTTCGCTTTGCTGTGCGCGGTGAGAATGTGTTTGCGGTACATGGAGACAAAGATACTCCTGCAGGAGTAGTGAACAGCCTGACCATGATGACTGGCATGAAGCCAGACATCGTTTTGATGGGGCACCGGCATACCAATGGACTGACCACAGTGTACGACACGAAGGTCTACGAGAGCGGCTGTGTGGATGGCCCCGACAATTATTGTATGGATAAGCGATTGAAGAATAAACCAGAGCAGACAGTTTTGGTCGTCAATGACCTAGGGCTGGACTGCGCCTATGATGTAAAGCTGGACTAACCCAGCTGGTGAAATTTAAGGGAAGGGAAGTGAGTTTTTGGAGGAGACTGTTAAGAAACAGCCCGAGTTTTTTTGCAGCTATTCCAGCCGCCTGACAAACTTTTTGAAGGCGTATGGACTTAGCTACGAGAAGCGCGAGGTGAACGATATTACCGGCGCACCGTTTTGTGTGTTTAAGCGGACACCGAAGCTGCTGGCGATTGTGAACTATTGGAGTAACGGTGGTCGTAATCAGTTTGCTGATTTTGACGAGGACGGTAACCCAACAGAAAACAAGGTGGGTGATTCGTAATGGGACGACCCAAAGGCGCTAAAAACAAAGCGACGATTTTACGAGAGCACGCAGAGGCGCAGGCGCGAATCCAGCGTATTATGGCGGAGGAGGACCAGCCGGAAGTGTTTTTCTGTGTGACGTGTCATAAGAAATTTACACGCCAAAAGGACAACTTTTATCCGAGCCAAAGTCAGCTGTGGGCAGGGAATAATCATTTTATGCCGAGTTGCAAGAGTTGTGTTGATAAGTTGTACGACCATTATTGCAAGACGCTTGGCAATGAAGAGGATGCTGCAAAGCGCGTTTGTATGCGGTTTGATATGTATTACAACGACAAAATTTTCAGATCTACGGCAAATCGTGCAGCGAATCTTACCCGCATGGCTGCATGGGTCAAGCAGCTGAACATTGTACAGTATCGTAACAAGACCTTTGACGATTACCTGGAAGAAGTTAATGGCCGCATCATCAATGAGGTTGATGATAACTCCCAAGCCGTAGATGCCAAGGGGCGTGTCAGCCAGCGTATGCTTGATTTTTGGGGAACATCCATGAAGGACCAGGAGTATTTGTTCCTGGATAGAGAGTACAAAGATTGGACAACGCGGTACGAGTGCAAGACAAAAGCGCAGGAGGTGCTGTTCAAGAATATCTGCATTGGTGAGCTTGCCTGTGAGCGTGCAGCCAAGAGTGGCGATGTCAAGGACATTAAAACGGCCAATGACAACCTGCAGAGTTTGCTTGGTTCAGCCAATATCAAGCCCAACCAGACAAATGACAACGCGCTGGCCGAGGCAAACACCTTTGGTACGCTGATTGAAAAATGGGAGAGGACAGATCCGATTCCGGAGCCTGACCCGGCGTGGAAGGACGTGGACGGTATAGGACACTACTTCCGGGTTTGGGTGCTTGGCACCTTGTGCGAACTGTTTAAGCTGAAGAACCCTTATAAAGAGGAATATGACGCTGAAATGGAGCGGTATACCGCGCATAAGCCCGAGTATTACATGAACGATGATGAGCCTGATGAGGCCGCCGAAGCTGCAAAGTGAGGTGGTATGTTATGGCTCAGAAAAGAACTGCAGAAGAAGTTGCAAATGACAAGGCTACGCGAATCATGAACGCTGTGGCGAAGTGGTGCTCTTTTTACAGAGCAAACCCGCACCGATTCTGCAAGGATTATTTGAATTTAAACCTACACCCATTTCAGATTGTGCTTTTGTACATGATGAACTTGGCTACGAATTTTTGCTTTATTGGAAGTCGAGGTCAATTTGGCCCACAGGCGGAGGAATCCGCTTGAGTGCATCGGGCAAAATCGGTGAAGGCTGATAATGCTGATACCGAGATAACTGTACCTTTAATAAAGTACAGCATTGTAACGCATAGGCAGTGAACCTATTATAGATAGAATATAATCTGCCCACGAGTGTCCGACATCCTGCATGGATGAAAATGTATGCTGACCTTATGGGAAACCATAAGAACTATCGGATAAAAAGCCGGTAGGATAACAATGTGCTAGGCAAGACTTTCTTAACAGCGGTTTTTATCGTCTATAAATGTATCTTGTACCCAAAAACGAAGGTTGTTGTGTGTGCAAAAACCAGATCGCAGGCTGTACAGGTACTGGAGAAAATAGAAAAAGAATTGATGCCAAACTCCAGCCTGCTACGAAGCGAGATAAAAGCTGTTGTTATCAATCAAAGTAAAGCAGAGATAGAGTTCAGGAACGGAAGCTATATACAGGTTGCCACGGCAAGTGAAAACTCGCGTGGCTACCGTGCGACATTACTTGTATGCGACGAGTTCCGTATGATCGACAAAGATGTCATCGACTTGGTTCTGCGTCGTTTTCTTACTGTTGCACGCCAGCCTGGATATTTGAAGAAAAAGCAATATAAGCACCTTATTGAGCGACCGATTGAAATGTACCTGAGTTCGAGCTGGTTTCAATCGCATTGGTCGTGGCAGCTGTGCCAGGACTATTTCTATAACATGTACGCCACAGACAAAAAATATTTCTGCTTCCGGTTCCCGTATCAGATGCCTGTAAAAGAGGGTATGTTGTCTCTGGAGCAGGTTGAGGATGAGATGTCCGAATCTTCGTTCAGTGACATTAAGTTCCGTATGGAGATGGAAGCCATGTTTATCGGCGTGACAGATGGCGGTCTGTTCAGCTTTGAAGATATCAATAAAGTACGCAATCTGAAGCAGGCATTTTATGCGCCGGGCACTATCTTGGCAGGCAGATCTATTGAACCGCCCAAGAAAAAGCCTGGGGAGAAGCGTATTTTGACGGTCGATATTGCTCTGATGAGTTCTAAACACAGCGATAACGACGCAACGAGTATTTTCTTAAATAACATGATACCGAGCAACAGTGGACGATATACCAGCAACATGGTATATACGGAAAACTGTGAAGGTATCATCACACAGGACCTTGTGTTAAAACTGCGCCGCTATTTTAAATGGTTTGACTGCGACTATATCGGTATTGACGCCAAGGGCCTTGGTGCCCCGATCATGGATCTGTTGATGCATGAGTGTTATGACCCGGAGAGTGGAGAGATATTCCCGCCGCTGAACTGCTGCAACAACACTGATTTCCAGGACAGATGCCCAGATAAGACCGCGCCCAAGGTAATTTGGGCCATTATGGGCAGCGCACAGTTCAACAATGATGTGACGATTGCACTGCGAAGCGGTATTCAGCAGGGGCGTATCCGGTTCCTTGATTCCGAGTACGATTGTGAGGAGCTGCTGCGTGCGCAGTTCAAAGGCTATGACAAGATGACGCCGACAGAGCGCACTGCTTTGCAGCTGCCATTTATCAATACCGGGCTGATGGTCAACGAGTTGGTCAACCTTGATTATGAGGCGACAAACAACCTGATCCGTGTACATGAAAAGCCCGGCGCACGCAAGGACCGTTACAGCTCGGTTAGCTATAACTACTACATAGCAATGCAGGTTGAGCGCAGCATGGCAAAGAATTACGCTAAGACAAAGAAAATCGAAATAAACTTTAGGGCACCTGCCAGAAGGAGGGGTACATTTGACTATTGATTCAACGCAGAAAAAAGTGGCCGTGATGACCCCGGATGGCAAGCGCGACTATGTATCTATGACGGAGTTTATGGACAAGCTCCGCTACGCAAATATTTCACAAATCAAAGTCCGAGACCTTGAAAATAACAAGGACTATGCACCTACATACCGTAAGTACACAAAATCCCAGATCGTGACCTATCTTGGTAACCCGGCGAACTACGAGACGCAGCTACGCCAGATGAGCCAGTACCTTTATAATATATCGAACTATTACCGCAGACTGATCCAGTATTTTGCGAGTATGTCCACGTTCAGCTATATTGTAGTGCCGTATGGCATTGACAGAACCAAGAGCGTGAACATGAACAAGTTCAAGAAGGGGTACTATGCAGTCATCAATGAGCTGGAGAAAATGAATATCCGGCACGAGTTTACACGAGCACTGACGGTGGCATTTCGTGATGATGTGTACTACGGTTATGCGTGGGAAACGAATGACAGCTATACGTTCCAGCAGCTGGATCCGGACTACTGCAAAATTTCCAGCATTGAGGACGGCGTGTATAATTTTGCCTTCAATTTCAGCTATTTTGATGCGAACAGTGAGCGGTTGCCGAATTTCCCGCCGGAATTCACGACGATGTACAATGCATACGCAAAAGATTCCAATTTGAAATGGCAGGAATTGAGCAGCGACAATACCGTTTGTATCAAAATTAACGAGCAGACGCATATTCCTATCCCGCCGTTTGTGAGCCTGTTCAGCGCATTGGCAGATATTGAGGACTACCGCGCTATCAGCAAAAATGCAAGCGAGGTCAACAATTACAAGGCTCTGGCTTTGGAGATACCGACCGGAGACGATGGCACATTCCTGATTGATTATGATCTGTGCAAGGACTTCTACGACATGCTGTGTAATGTTCTGCCGGAAAACATTGGTGCGTTTATGTCACCCATGAAGGTTTCCAGCTGGAATTTTGAAAAGAGCGGCGCTGTGAGTGGCAGTGATGATGTAGAAAAGGCTGAGGCGTCCATGTGGACACAGGCCGGTGTCAACAGTATTTTGTTTGGCGGCGGTGATAAAGACTCGGCTACATCGGTCAAATGGTCAACTATCAACGACCAGATGATTGTATTTACGGTGATGCGCCAAATTGAGCGCTGGATCAACCGCAAATTAAAGAGTGTTTCGACGGCATATAAGTTCAAAGTGAATATTTTGGATGTTACATATTTTAACCGGCAGGAGATGCATGACCAGTTCGTGAAGGACGGTCAGTATGGCTTACCGGTGCGCAGTGCTATTATGGCCACCAATGGTTACAGCCCCAGTGATATGGAAAACATGCTGTACCTTGAGAACGAAATGCTTGGCCTTGATAAGCTGGAAATTCCGCTTAAAAGCTCTAACACACAGGGCAAAGACTCTGATGATGATGGCGGCAGACCCACAAATGCCAGCAAGGGCAAAGACCTGAGCGATGCAGGCGAGATTACGGCTGAGCATGACAGCAATGCAAATTCTGCGGGGTGATGATATATGAAAGAGGTAAAGATACGCGGGCGTGAACTGGCGGTTCATCTGAGCTTGAGCAGAGCTGTGCTGCTGCGAAAGGAAAAAGATTGCAGCGGGCATACCGTGTATGTGTATGCTTTATCTGACGAAGAAATTGCCGCGCTGATGGAATATGTAAAAGAAAAGCAAAAACGAAACTACTACTGATTGCCTGTGCTTGTCGCGGGCATCTTTTTGATTTGCGGGGTGTGCGATATGGGAAACCTACTGAATCGCCTGCCTGTCACCTTTGAGAAAACAGGAGAAGTCAACGGTAAAGATACGCGATTTATCAATGTAACGATTGATGTTTTGCACACCGGCGACAACCTGAATGGTTCCACTTTCTCAAAAGAGGTGGTGGACACGGCACTGGAAAGCATTAAAAACACGCCGATTCTTGGATATATTGAGGAAAGCAAGGCGGGCGACCTTGATTTTAAGGGGCACGAGCACGAGCTGAAAATTGACGAGGACGGCATTCAATATGTATACTCCGGTAGCGCCTATGGCGTGATTCCGGAGAGTTGTAATGCCCGGTGGGTGAGCCGGGATGACGGAACAGGAACGATGCGCGATTATCTGCGCGTAGATGGTCTGCTGTGGACCAAGTTCGATGATTCCTGTGAAATCTTTGAGCGTGATGGCGTAAAGGCGCAGAGCATGGAGATTACAGCGCTGGAGGGAGATGTAGATGACCGCGGCTATTATGTCGTGAAAAATTTTGCATTTGATGGTTGCTGCATTCTGTCTACGAGTGATCCACGCATTAAACCGGCGATGGTCGGCAGCGATGTGGTGGCAAATTTCAGCGCTGTTACGCTGGCAAGCCAGATCAAAGAAAAGCTGGACGAATACACAGCACTACAAGGTTCTCAATCCTCCAAGGAGGCTGAGATAGATAACTTTGCGAAAGGAGAAGGTGTTTTGGAGAAGAAAAATGAGATTCTTGCATCCTACGGCATCGATGCTTCTACGCTGGATTTCTCTTTGGAGGAAATTACCATTGAGGAGCTGGAAGAGAAGTGCAAGGAGATGTCTGCGGCTGCAGCAGAACCGAAAAACGAGCCTGAAGCCGCGCCTGCACAGGAGCCTGCGGAACAGTTTACCCTGACGGACAACCAGCGCATGCAGGAAATTAGCGACGCTGTTTCCGGCGAGAAGTACATTGACCGCTGGGGCGATGAGTGCAGACGCTACTGGCTGCAGGACGTGCAGGAGAATCGTGCGATCGTGATTGATACGCAGGACTGGAAGACTTATGCGCTGCCGTTTGCCATGGAAGGCGACAATGTCAAGGTTGATTTTGACGGTAAAAAGCGCGTGAAAGTCGTGTACGAGGACTGGGAAGATGGTGCTGCTGAGTCTGAGCTGCCCGTGCTGTATGAGGCACTGTGCGACAAGGTAAATGCTGCCAAAGAGGAGGCTGAAAAGTTCAGCACGCAGTATTCCGAGGTCAAGGCACAGTTCGACGAGATGCAGCCCAAGTATGATGCTTATGTTGCTGCTGAGGCCGAGGCTAAGAAGGTTGAGGAGAACGAGAAGCGCGAAAAGCTGTTTGCCATTATGGACAAGCAGCTGGACGGTGTCGATGAGTACGCCGAGCTGAAGAAGAATGAGGATATGGAGTTTACTGCCCTGCAGGATGAATGCTATAAGCTGCTGGGTAAGAAGGCTACTGCCGAGTTCAGTTATGTTGCACCCAAAGAGAAGAAGGGTGAGATCGAAAAAGCACGCTTTGGCGTGAGCGGGGTCCAGATGCAGTCCGTCTCGGACAAATACGGTGACCTGTTTGAACGCTATAAATAATACGATAAACGGAGGAATTTAACTATGGCTAATGAAAAGCATGCTGTTGTGCGTCTGGATCTTATGTCCGGCACCACTGATGGCTCTCTGCTGAAGAGTGTCAAGGTTTACAAGAATGACAACCCTGTTGCGATCGACAATGCGCAGCTGGTTGTTCTGGGTGAGCGCGAGGGTCGCGAGGTCTATAAGGCCACTGCCCCCACCGCTGAGTCCAAGCCGAAGGATCTGGTCCTGATTGCCAGCGAGGAGCTGTTTTATGATGAGACCCGCACCCACTATCTGACTGAGTGGGTCAATGAGGCTGGCAAGGTCTGCCGCGGCTATGTCCTGCACAACGGCGACGATTTCAGCGCTACTGCTGAGGCTTTCGACAAGGCTCCTGAAAAGGGCAAGTTTGTTGGCTTTGCCGCTGATTCTACCAAGATTGCCGTTCAGGAAGCTGCTGACGACAAGACCTTTGGCAAGATTGAGAGCGTCGAGAAGACTGGCTGGGGCAACGGTGCCTACGAGTATTTCGAGATCCGTGTTTCTTTCTAATCACGGGTTAGGAATAGCTAATACATGACATTTACGCGCCGTCCATTTTGTTTGGGCGGCGCTTTCCATTTAGGAGGGTTTTACTATGGAGATTGATAACAAGCTCATCAACCTTGCAGTCGATAGCTATTTTGGCCGACTGGGCAAGGAATACAGCGTTGCTGACAGCCAGGAAGTTCTGCGCAAGGCTCTGCTGGAGGCCAACAACGGCAAGTCCACCATCGACCTGAAGGCAATTCGTGATGGCAAGTGCAGCAACCTGTTCAGCATCATCGAGGTCGTCGTTGAGAAGGTCAGCGAGGAGGGCCTGAAGGGCGACGAGTTCTTCACCAACTTTATTGAGGATCGCAATCTGGCACTGGGCGACAGCAATATCTTCCACACGAAGAAGGATTGCCTGCTGACCGTTGCTGACGTTGCCGAGGGTACGCAGGGCATTCGCCGTCAGCGCCTTGAGAGTGGCTCTGATGTCATGATCGCCACCCAGCTGCAGGCTATCAAGGTCTTCGAGGAAATCAACCGCGTGCTGGCTGGCCGTGTTGACTTCAATGACATGATCCGTCTGTGCTCTCAGAGCTTTACCCGCCATGACCTGGACGGTGCTTATGCCGCTTTCGGCAGCATGATCACTGGCCTGCAGGCCCCGTATATGCAGACCGGCACGATGGATGCTGACAAGCTGCTGGATCTGGTCGAGCATGTTGAGTCTTCTACCGGTGAGTCCGCTATGATTATCGGCACCAAGAAGGCGCTGCGCAAGATTCCTGACATTGATGGTTCTGACAGCCGCAAGGAGAGTCTATACGCTATGGGCTATGCTGGCAAGCTGGCTGGCACCCCGCTGATTGCTATGAAGCAGCGTCACGAGGTTGGCTCTACCAAGTTCATCCTGCCTGACGACACCCTGTATGTTGTTGCTGGCAACACCAAGCCCATCAAGCGTGTTACTGAGGGCAGTGTTACCATGCTGCAGGCCGATCCGATGAAGAATGCCGACCTGAGCCAGGAGTTCCTGCTGATGAAGCGCACCGGCATTGGCATTATCATGGATCGTGACTTTGGCGCTTACAAGTTCTCTTGATAGATAAAGGATCTAATATAAACCGGCTGGGCAACTGGCCGGAATTTTTAATGTGAATATTTGGAGGTATTGTTTTGGCAGTTAAAAAGATTACGAATAGCACTATGGTCGAATGCAAAAATGGTGTACATGGTCCCCTGATTTATATTTCCAGCCGCACGGCAGGATATATGATCGAGTGGGAGGAATTTGGCGAGGTTCAGGAGATCGAGTACGGTGAGCTGGTTGCCATGCGTGGTTCACAGCCGCGCTTTTTCCGCGACAACTGGATTCTGATCGAGGATGCAGAGGTCCTGAAGCAGCTTGGTGTCGCACAGCATTACCGCAACGCACTCACGACAGAAAACTTTGATGATGTGTTCAGCTGGGATGCTGCAAAGATTCGCAGTGACGTGGCAAAAATGAGTGACGGCATGAAAGATTCTATCCGCATGAGAGCAAAAGAGCTTATCAAGGCGGACAAGATCGACAGCCGCAATGTCATCAAAGCACTGAACGAGGTTCTGAACTGCGACCTTGAGGAAGAGGTGCAGCTCGACACCAAAAAGCCCGCCAAGAAAACCGTGGAAGTGACGACCATTAAGTAACGGAGGTGTGACCTATGGGCACCAAATACGAGGAAATTTTTGAGCGTTATCGTGCCCGGGTTCGCAACTACGAATTCTTGGACTTTGACGCAATCACACGGTTGGAATACCAGAAAGATTTGCTGACGCTGGCGATTGGCGATTTTGAGGAAATTTGCAAGCAGGACTTAACGGATAGGGAAGACGATATCCTGGCGTTTAATATCACGCTTACAAATCGTGAGAAAGATATTTTGGCGCTGGGAATGGTACTTCATTTCGTGGAGCCGTTTGTGTACAACACGGATGCTTTGCAGAATGCTTTGAACACCAAGGATTTTAGCTTATACAGCCCGGCGAACCTGCTGGAGAAAATGACAGATTTGATGACTACGACGGAGCACCGCCTGCGCGGCGAGATCAACCTGTATTCCTTTAGAAACGGTGAGATCGCCGGACTGACACAGTGAGGTGGTACACATGAACTATGACATGTATGCCGCCATGTTGGGCAGACCCGGTACGAGCCGCCGCGACCGTATTATTCAAAAATCAAAGCACGACACGCTCAAAATGGGGCCAGACTCGCCAGCATACAAAGAGGTAGAGATCGACGGAATCAAGCACCATATGGAGATTATCTCCAGCACGGTAACGAATCAGAAGGTCATTAGGACCATGCCGGGTGATGATTTTGAGATCGGGCACATTATGCTGTGGAGTAAGAGCCATTGGCTGATTACGGAGCGTGATGCTGATGATGAGATTACGGTGCGCGGAAAAATTGAGCTGTGTAACCGCAGTATTCAGTGGCAGGATGATGAGACAGGCGAGATCGTGACCCGCTGGGCCGTTGTGGATAAGCCGTATTTCTCGAACCTTTCTGAGAATAAGCTGATGACACTTTCCAGCCGTGAGTTCCAGGTAAAGATACCTTACGATGAGGAATCTGCGCTTTTGGACGTAGATAAGCGGCTTATGCTGGAAGAAATCAACGGTCAGCCAAAGACATACCGTATTACCTGTGTGGATGGTATGACAGAGCGCTATGACCGCGACAACCAGCAGACTGGCTTCTTGGTGCTTAACCTTGAACAAGACCAGTACAACCCAGACACAGATAATGGTAACAAGATGCTTTGTGACTATGATGAGCCGAAAAAAGTACCGGACACAGGCGATGTGGCTATCAAATACACAGGGGATGCAAAAGTGCGCATTTGTGGGCGCGGTAAGGTGTTCCACGCGACACGCGACGGAAAGCCCTATGCCGGATGTGTCTGGACCATTCAGCCAGACAAGAGCACGTTAAATGAAAAGGTATATTTTGCCAATTCGACGATGTGGAACCGCGTGGATGGAGACAGCTGCCGTGTTTCGGCTGTTAATGATAAGACCTTGAATGGGCACACGGTTACACTTACGGTGCAAGCACCTGATGGAAATAGCAAGGATAGCGTGGTAATAAAGGTGGTGGATGCATGAATTTGAACGAACTTGGTGCATATAAGCACAAAGTAGCGTCGATTTTTGCAAATGATCCCGATATTATCGACGTGTTACTTGGCCCTGTGGATGAGGATGCTGATACCGATGAAATGCTGTTAGGCAACGACCCGGACTCTTGCGGCCATATTTTTGAGTACGAGTATGTTGATGACACGAACGAAACAACAGATACATACCTGTGTATGGAAACAGTGGTTGCAAAAGCGCCCACAACAACTGCATACCGGGTGTACCTGTACATATTTGCGTATTGCCACAAAAAAATTATGCAGAACTATAAACGAGAGGGGACGGTTGGCACCAGAGTGGATATACTGGCTGCCGACGTGGATAAGCTGTTAAACGGAAGTAAAGATTTTGGAATTGGTAAGCTGAACCTTGTCAGTGATGAAGTTTACAAGCCAAACAACAAATATTACGGACGCTGCATTTGCTATGAGGCTGTGGATTTTAACCGGAGGAATAGCAGATGAAAGTACCCTACTTTGAGCTTTTGAACCCAATCGGGTTTCAAGTGGAGACAGTTGGGCGTATCCATTCCCCGCGCCTTAGAGACATCTGCATAAAGGGGTATAACACCTATCAATACGCATTATCGCTGTTGTTGATGACGCCGAAGGATTTTGTAGAGCGCTTGAAATTGCTGCTGAAACACGGCGGGCAGGAAATGCCAAATATCACGCCGGAAGAAATTGACCAGTTGGACATTTTTACTCTGCTGACATTGGAAGAAGGAACCAGAACCGATGTGATTTCGGCTCTGGGCTTTTTTATTTCAGAGCCAGTGGAGTATGAGCCAACGCACCAGTGTTTTCTTGTGAATCCGGCAAAGGATGAGGCCGGGGCTTTTACAGTGGATGGTGTTATAAACGTCAAAAACTGGACGCTGGTATGTGATGTTTGTTTGCAGTGTGCTTACATAGACCCGCCGAAAGAAAAGAAAGAACACAAGTACAAGGACGAGAGAACGCGCAAAAAGTTTGAAGAGTTCTACCGTAAGAAAGCGGAGTACGAAAAAAACCAGCGCGGCGGCAAGAAAGCTGACCCGGACTATGAGCTTGCGAATATTATTTCGGCTTTGGCAACGTATCACGACAGTTTGAATATGGCTAACATCTGGGATTTGACGGTGTACCAGGTGCATGACACTTTTAACCGCCAACGAATCAAACAAGTCAACGACATTTCTGATTTTAACTACAGCGTGTGGGGTGGCAAGGACCACCAGGTAGACAGCTGGTTTAAGAAGATGTCGTGATTGATACAGACAAACAAATTAAACAGGAGGCTGCTATTATGGCTAAGATGAATCCTAATATGGCAAACCGTGAGGTTATGAACCTTGTTCTGCTGGACTATAAGACTAAAGTCCCCTTTATGAAAATTGATTTTGCCAATGTTTCTACCACAAACTTCCAGGCAAACCGTGTGTATGCCAAGGGCGGCTGGGGTGCCCCGAACCGCGTTGGCTTTGACGGCGAGCGTACCGGCACGCTGCAGATCGATACCCAGATCATGCCTGTCAAGCTGTTTGCGCTGCTGTCCGGCAAGGAGATTGCCAAGACCGCTACCGTTCTGAAGCGTGAAGAGCTGACTGCCGGTGCTGACGGCATCCAGCTGTCTGAGACCCCGAAGACCGGCACTGTCCAGGTTTTTGCTGCTGGCGATGACTGCGGCACTCCGATCTCCGATATCAATGTTGCCGAGAAGAAGGTTACTGCTACCGGCATTACCGAGAGCAAGAACTACATTGCTTACTACTACCTGGACAAGGCCAAGGGTGTCCAGAGCGTTAAGTTCGATGCTGACACCTTCCCCAAGGCTTTCGAGATCCGTGGCGAGATGCCCTTCAAGACCGAGGACGAGGAGGAGGTCATGTGCGATCTGGCCTACTACAAGGCACAGCCGCAGGCCACCTTCAATCTGGCGTTCCAGAACACTGGCGATCCGACCACTGTGTCCATCACCTTTGACTGCTATGCCAACCAGGATGGTGAAATCTACGATATGACCTTTGAGGACGGCACCGGCGAGGAGTAATTCCTTGACCGTTTAAGAAACCCGAATATAAGCAGGGGAGCTGAAAGGCTCCCTTGTTTATTTTTAGATTTGGAGATGAGAAGAATGGACGAAGTAAAGTTTGTTGAGGCCGCGGCGGCTGAGGCTGCTGCTGTGGCAGTACCCAAACGCAAAAGCAAGAAGGCTAAGATTGAGCCTGTTGCCGTCGATAGTTTTGATGCTGAACCGGTCAACGCCCCGGTTGTGAGACTGCCTGAAATGAAGTGTGGTGTAGTCGTGTACCACAACGAGCATACCGGAGCGCTTGGTTTTGAGTATGAAGGCCGAGGCTATCAGATCCCAGATGATGGGCTGAACTACAATGTCGGCGATCCTATCGACTTCATGATCGTTGACGGGAAGGTCATTCTCGGTGTGGTCTAAGTATCATGTGTCTGCCAAAGAGGCACGTACTTATGACGGGATCGTGTTTGACTCTAAGGCGGAAATGGAATATTACCGGGATGTTGTGCTGCCGCTGGCTGCGGCGGGGGAGATAGTGCAGTATGAGCTGCAAAAGTCGTTTGTGCTGCAGCCAGGGTTCCGGCACGATGGAAAAGCTGTGCGGGCAATTACTTATGTGTGCGATTTCTACCTTATTTATAAAGATGGGCACAGCGAAGTGATTGATGTGAAGGGCATGGCAACACCGGAGGCCAAACTGAAACGCAAGATGTTTTTGTATAAGTACCCGGAGGAGAATTTGCTCTGGATGCAAAAGAAAAACAACCAATGGACTTTATACCCGCGCTGAATATCGGCGCGGCTTTTATCGTGGAGGTAATTTTTATGGATATCAAGAAAAATATCACTGTGCAGGAGCGCGTGGATTTTGTGAACTGTGTTGTTGGAACCTGCGAGGTTGAGCACCGTCATGTACCTGCGCTGTTTGATTATGCGTGGCGTGCTGCCGTTGTAAAGTATTTTGCACCGGAGGCATGGGAAAAGCTGGGTGACCAGGATGACATTTGTGATTTTGTGTACAGCCGTGATGGCATTGAAATTGTAGAGCACCCGGACATTGCCGAGGTCACCGCTGGTTTGTATGAGGCTTGCCAGGAGGAGATCAAGAACCGCCGCGAGGAGTATATGGTTGTTTACCGCAATGTGGCGCATCCTGATCCGCTTGACCGCGTGGCAGAGGCGTTTGAGGAGATTGCCAGCGGCATCAAGAGCTTGAGTGACCCAGATATGCTGGTGGAGATTGCTAAGAAAGCCGGGTTGACGGGGAAGGAGCCGGAGCATAAGGAGCCAGTGGTTCTGGATGTAGTGAAGAAGGAGTGATTACGGGTGGCGAAAACCGTAAATTCGATTGCAGCATTACAGAAAGAAATGCAGCGGCGTATCAATATTGCACTAGAAGGTGAGGCCAAACAGGTTGTTGAGGAAACCATGAAAAAGCATGTGCAAGATGATGTGCTTGGTGCTTATGAACCGGTAATGTATGAACGGCGCGGCAGCGGCGGTATTGATGATGAGACTAACATCAAAAGTACCGTGCGTGACCATGTTTTGACTGTTAAGGATGTTGCACCGTTGGAAGGACCGCGTGTGCCTGGGTATACAGCCAGCCGAGCCAGCCAGACTGAATTTGCAAAATTGCTGGAAGGATATGGCAAAGGCATTGCTAACCCATGGGGATCCCGCTATACAAATTGGCGTAAGCCACGGCCGTTTGTTACAAATGCGAAAGAAGAAGTGGCGCGGTCAAATAGCCGAGCAAATGCAAAAATAAAAAAAGCTATAAAGAAACAGTTTCCTGAATGATTTGTTTGGGCAGAGGCTTCGGCCTTTGTCTTGAGCGGTTAGTTATAAATAACTGTTGAAGAGAAAGGCCGAGGGCCATAGGAGGTATAGTATGGCAGAAGATTTAAGTATTAAGGTAAAGGTAGAACCGGATGTAAGCGATCTATCAAACAAGTTAAAGACCGCCGGAAATGGAGTTGCACCTATCCCTGTTAAGATTTCTTTAGCAAACATTGGAGACATTAAGAATAAGATTGCGACACTTGGCACAACTGTTGATGTTGGTGTAAGGCTCAATAACAACATTGATATTGACTCTATTACGTCAAAATTAAAGAACCAGACCGTAGAGATTGCGGCAAAGTTGAATCTTGATTTGGATGAATCTGAGATTGGTGAAATTCAGACACGTCTTAATGAAATTTCTAAGAAGTTACGATTGAACTTAAAGGTTGCAGATAAGAAAGATCTTACCGGCAAACTGGAAGAAGCCGCCAACAAAATGGAGCAGTCGTCTGACAAAATTGCAAAGGCGCTGGAAGTCAAGATTGGTAAATCAGTACGTGTTACGCAGAAGACGATTTCCGCGATGAGTAGTGATTTTGGCGAGTTGGAAAAGAAAATTGCCAGCATTAAAGACGACGATACGCGAAACCGCCTGAGTGACACACTAACAAAAAACAAAGAATCGCTCAATGAACTTTTGACGGCAGGTACGGGAAGCGTCCTTGACTTATCTGCGATACAGAAGGATTTGTCCAGCTTGAAGGTTGAGTGTCGTGATGTGTTGGCTACCGAGAATCAGATGGCGGCTGGAGCGAAGTCAATGCAGGATTCTCTTACACGGTCGGCTGATGCGGTGGATAATAAGTTAAGCAAAATCAAGATGAGCTTTGCCAGTATTGATTATGGTAAGTTCGAGAACTCATCGGCCATTGAGGCGGCGAAAAGTGCATATGACGAACAGCTGAAAATAATCGCTACTGCGAAACAAAAGTTAGACGATGAAATGCAGTCCGATTCTGTTACAAAGGCAACAGTAAAGGCGTATAAAGACGCCGTCGCTGGTCTTGAGGACAAGTTAGATTCATTGATACAGAAGCTGACTAAGGTAAAATCTACGTTGTCTGGGTTTGATAACTACGAACGACGCTTTAAGACTGCAACAAATAAAAGTGGTGATGCCGACAAAGGCGGATATTCCTCACTGATGGGGGATAGCTATGGGAATCTAACCGCTGCTATGGAGGCGGCACGTACAGCAAAGAACAACTTTGAGAAGAGTCTTTCTACTGACGACTTGAAAAAATATGACGATGCGCTTTATAACCTTGATTTGGCGTTCCAGAATTTTTCTAGTAATGTAAACAGAGCAAAAAATCTGTCTGACAACGCTTTTAGGTCGTTACCGACTGTCATTGAACAGCTGAACAGCCGCAGAAAATCATTGCTTGAAACCAACCCTAAAAATGATGAGTTAAAAGCACTGGCGAAAGATAATGGCGTTTACGACAACCTTATACGAAAATTGCGGGAACTCAACGAGAAAGCAACCGGTGAGAATGGTATAAAAAACTACCAGGATCTTGTTAATATATTCCAAGAATTCAAGGGCGTTGGCGATAAAGCAGGCATTACAATCAACAGCCTGACAAGTCTTATGAAAGCGCTTGGAATCGAGACCCGCAATGTTGTGAGTGATACGCGCCAAGCTAAGGCTGCCGCACAAGACCTTCGCAATATCAATACATACGAAAAAAGTATGCAGAATACCATGTACACGGCACAACGGTATTTTAATGCAAACAGCAAAATATCGACCGACATGGAAGCATATGCAAAATTCGTAGATTTCTTTAATACATACGGCGATAAAATCAAGGCCAAGGATTTTACGCAGGGAAATTCTAACCAGATGACCAAGGACTGGTCGGAACTGAAAAAGTACATCCAGGATACCGGACTTGAAACGGACAAGCTAAGTGTAAAGCTCAAAAAACTATTTGGGACGAACCTTGCGAGCCAGCTTGCCAGCCAGGCGATCAATGAACTACGGCAGGGGTTACAGCAGGTGTACCAGAACGTTGTGGATATCGACAGCGCCATGACTGAACTGAAAAAGGTCACGGATGAGACGAGCGGAGCATACAGTAAGTTCCTGAGCGAGGCCGGAGATAGAGCGAAGAATCTTGGTGTTAGCATTAGCGATGTTGTAAATGCTACAGCTGATTTTGCCAGACTTGGATATAATTTGGAAGAAGCAACACAAATTTCCGATTCCGCCGTTATGTTCAAGCAAGTTGGTGACGGCGTACAGAGCATGGATGATGCCACGTCTGACATTATCTCTGCAATGAAAGCGTTCAATATTGAAGCTGATAAATCCTTAACGATCACAGATCGCTACAATGCTGTTGGCAATAGCTTTAGTATTACATCCGCAGGGGTCGCGGAGGCATTGAAGCGTTCGGCCTCGTCTTTGCATACTGCTGGCAACGATATTGACCAGTCGATTGGCATGATTGTTGCGGCCAACGATGTTGTCCAGGATCCAGACTCCGTGGGCGCAGGGCTGCGTGTGATCGCGCTTAGAATTCGTGGTGCCACGTCTGAGCTTGAATCTATGGGTGAGGAAACTGACACTGTGGTTAAGAGCACAGCCAAATTGCAGGCTGAAATCAAGGCCATATCTGGTGTGAATATTTTGGAAAGTGACAATGCCACGTTCAAATCTACATATCAGATCATGGACGAACTATCTGCTAAATGGTCACAGTTATCTGACATTCAAAAAGCCACTCTGACGGACAAAATAGCTGGCAAAAACCGCGCCAATATTTTCTCTAGTATGATGGAGAACTGGGAAGACGCCAAAAAGGCAATGGAAACTTCTAAAAATAGTGCAGGCAGTGCAACTAAGGAGTTAGACACCTACCTCTCCAGTATCGAGGGCAAGCTGTCCAGATTCCAGGCCACCTTCCAGTCCTTCTCGTCTGATGTGCTTGATAGTGGAGTTGTTAAAGGTTTTATTGATATGGGAACGGCCGCGCTTGATTTTGCGGACGGATTAGTTAAAGCGGGAGATGCGATGCCGACGATTGCCACGGCGTTGTCTGCGGTTGCATCTATGACAAATACCAAGGCCGGTGTAAATATGCCCACTTACGCAACGGGAATAGCTGCGTAGGATGCAACCTTGGTGTACAAATACCCAAATTGCTGGGAAAGGCTAAGAGCCGTGTGACCAAAACAAGGGAGTAATCCCATGTGAAGGTGCCGAAAGGCTGAAAAAACAGCACGGATGCGATATGCTGAGAGAAAAGCTGTAGTCGCGTAAGTTGACATGAAAAAGAATAACCGTATGGCGGCACCTACGGCGAAAAACCACCCGCTGTCATAACGACGGCGGGCTTTAATATTTTATGTCAGCTTATGCGGCGGCAGTGCTAAGTCGCGCAAACAATGCTTAATCAGCAGCCGGAGACCCGTGCGGTTTACTGCACAGATGGAGGGTGTGACCTCTGGGGTTCTGGTTCATCGACTGTATGGGTAGCCCTATTCTACGGCTTAGGCCGGACGGGAGGAAAGACAGTCAGAACATCGTGGGAAAGCCACGAGAAGGTTATAAAAAATTTTAATAGGTAGATTGTAAGGAAAGTATTGCTAAGAGGAGGTTGATGTGGTATGATTGAAAAAATTAAAGAAGAATTTTGGCTTTGGTATAACCATTTTTGGATTGAAAAACATAAGCAGGAACTCTTTGAGCAGTATGACGGCCGTTCTGTTGCAGTGTCTCGTGGTAAGGTCGTTGCTGTCGCTGATGACATGAGAAAGTTGCCAAATTATACTGGAGACGGTACTCTTTGCTACGACGTGCCGCTTAACCTCGATAAATTGGCGGAAAAGTACGGGTTTAAACAGGGACCAGTGAAATGAACAATTTTACAGTATCGTGCAATCCCGACACACACGCGCCATATGTACAGGTAAAAGTGTCTGCTAATGATAGGGAGTATGTAGGTTGGGGTTTGATAGATACAGGGTGTGCCAAATCAGCTATGACCGTTGACGTAAAAGAATATCTCGGCCTTGCAGATTCAGAAGATACACATGAGGCACACACTGCTGGTGGTACTGTAAATGTCCCGTATTATTTTGTTGATATAACTTTAGAAAACAATGTCAAGGTGGAAAATGTTATGATTGACTTGTTTACAAGCTACAAAAATGGCCCAAAATTTCTTATTGGAATGGATATTATATCTAAAGGAAATTTGGCAATAACAAATTATAACGGTGGTATGATTATATCATTTGAGATTCCATCACGTGGAATGATTGATTTTCAGAAAATGTGAACACGAAAAATACAAGACCGCGCCGATATGGAGCGGTCTTTTGTTGTTTGTGGGGGCATTCAAATGAACACGAACAGTCTGTTACACACCTTGCATTGCCACACAGCACGTATACGCTTCTCTACAGGATAATGCATATATGTCAGCATCTTTGTGTCGCACACGGGGCAGTTTTTGAATTCGGTTCGCGTTATTGCACCGGGGAAGTACGAGTTAAATGGACGCGGCGGATGGTCTTTCCATGAGAATCCGACATCTAAGATATCGTGGTAATGGATTCCGGCGTAGTGCTGTTCTTGATGAGACATAAGACCACCTCACAAATTTTACCACTCATAGCCGCAGCTATTACACTTGAACTGGTGCTTAACCTTTTGTGAGAAGATTCCAAAGAGACCAACAGAAGCCGCTTTGGACAGCCCGGAGATTTTCTTGGTATTTGTGCTGCCGCAGGTGGGGCAGGTGATGGTCGGGTGACCGTAGTAGGCAGCGACATCGCGCTTGCTTTGTTCCTTAAATTCTTGGTAGTCCTTTTCTTCTTTGCGCTCGCGCTCGTTGAACTTGGCTTTGCTGAAGCGTGGGTCATTAAAGACATATTTTTGGCGAATGTATTCAGTTGTCATGATGCCCATCTTATAAAAATCACTTTTGGGTTCTTCTGTGAGATATTTTTGTTGAGCTTTTTCAGGTAATTTTCTGATGTCATTTTGGATTTCGCTGATTTCGTCATCTGTAAGAATGATAACATCTTCACATCCGCAAAAATCGCAAATAGGGAACCGATCTTCAGACCTATTTCTGTTGCCACAAACTGGACAAACATATTTTGTCATGTCTTTCCAAGCCGTCATCAAATATTCTCCTTTCGTTCTAACTGTAACCTTGCCTTTATTGTATCACACTACAATGAAAAGGTAAACAAAAAGATATTAACTTTATTTGGAACAACTGGAGATGCTGAACAATTTGGAAAGACAAAACTCACCATAGCTGGTAACACAATAAGTGAAATCAGTAAGACGCTGAAAGATTTAGGTGCGCAGAAAATCGATTTTGCAACAGGTGGGCTGTCTGATAATCTTAGCCGTGCCAAAACAGATATAAGTGCCATTTTCAAACTCATATTACATGGAAGCACTGAGACAAATGCACAATTAAAGGCCGACACAGAAGCAATTCAAGAATACATGAACGCATTGGCTGATAATAACGGTAAGGTGTCAGCTGACAATTTTGACAAAATCATGGCAAATGCTTCTGCCCAAGCAAAAGTTTATGTCCAGCAAACTGATGCGGCAGCACTCTCAACTACGGCATTTGCAGAATCTCAGCAGAGGCTTGCAAAAATTTCTAACACTGTCATTGGCGGGTTAAAGGGTATTGGCGCAAGTTTGCTTTCTATGGGAGTAACCTTAGCTGTGTCTGCTGCGCTTAACGCCGTGGTTAAAGCGGTCTATAATGCTGCAACGGCAGAAAAGCGCTATCGTGAAGCGGCACTTGACTCGGCCACTGCTGTGAATGAACGTATACAGGATACGCAAAGCTACATTGACCAGATTAAAGAACTCAGAGAAGCCCTTGATGACGGAAACTTGACCGAAAACGAGGCATACGAGACACGGAAAAAGCTGATCGGTGTACAGGACGAGTTGTCAGGGAAATATGGCGATGAGTTAAAGGGCATCGACCTTGTCAATGGAGGTCTTGAAAAACAAATCGGGTTGTTGGATGAAGCGGCTAAGAAAAAGGCGAACGCATTCTTGACCGAGACTGATAAGGATAGTGAAAACAATAAGCGTGCCATTGAGACTGCACAACGTAACATGTCTCGTTTTGACACATACGGGTCCAGCGTAAACAATCTTACCGCTAGTGACCTGCAAATACTCAAAAAGTATGCTGCCGCGAATGGTTTTAAACAAAACACATATAAAAACAGCAATGGTGAGAAATTCTCTATTGATATCGCTTTCCAAGGTGACGCTTCTGGAGCAGAAAAGGCATATAACGATTTCTTAACAGATGTTCAAAACGACAAAACGCTAAGCCAAAATATTAAGGATTCAATTACTGAACAGGGCAAGATGTGGTTACAGAACATTCAGGAAATAACATCTGCCAATGAGGAGCTTGCGCAGCAGGCAGCTAAGTATCAGATCCAAACAACTACTGCATACAATGAACTGTATGAGAATTTGGCGCAGGCACAGAAGGACTACAACGAAGCTGTTGCAAAAGATGATGATATTGCAATTAAGAAAGCTGTAGAAGATGGTAAAAACGCCATTGGTGCAATACGGAGTGCTGCATTTAATCAAAGTGAAAACGATTATCATACTGATCTTTCTGATGCTAACAATGCTTATATTAAACAATACATGCAGGCTCAGGCCGACGAACTCGAATCGTCCACCAAGCTCAAAGCTGCGCAGATCGGTATACAGGAAGTGCTGAAAACAAGCAACACAGCCTACAAGGAAAGCCAGCAGGCAATAGCCAAGTTGACAGAATCCGAGAAACAGTACGGTAACGTCAGCAACACTAACCGTGACATTATCAAGTGGAATGCGGAGAACATGTATAAATACCGCGCCGCTATCAAGACGCATGGTTGGGATGTAAGTGCCGGAGACTGGTCCACCGCCGAAGGTGAGTACAACGAGTTTGGCAAGGGTGACAATCAAATTGAAATTGCCTATACTCCGATGCTGCAAACCGACAGTGGGCTTGTGCCGCTTACCAACCGCGAAATGACGCAGTACCTGGATGATATTATCAATGCCGCTACGGATAAAAATGGCAAAATTGACCTTGACAAGTTATTTGAACTTGACGCCAAAGGTCTGGATATGCGCGTGAATAGCCAAATGCAGCACGTAAACAGTATGCTTGCGGCGGCAGAAGGCCAGATTGTGGATGGCGTGAAGTTGACCGGGGCGGATGTCGCGGCGATTGCTGGCAGCAGTGCAGAGGAACTTGTTGAGAGATTCGGCCATACCAGCGATTATCTTGGCAAGAGTATGCACGACATCCAGGACCAGACGCTGAAATATAAGACTGTTGCGAAAGATGCTTTTGATGACATTGATTACAGCACCCTGACAGATTACCTTGATATTACCAAGGAAGATGCGAAGGATATTGTTGATACGATCAAATCCAGCGTGCAGAGTCTTAACGGACTGAACGACCTTGATTTGGCTGATATTGGCAGCTTGGAGAATGCCGGGACGGAAATTACTGCTTACACAAAAGAGCAGGTACAGGCTTACGACAACATGAAGTTGGCCGCAGACAAACTTGGCATTTCCATGAGTGACCTGATCGACATTTTGGTTAAGGCTGGACTTGTCACCGGTGAGAGCATCAAGTACACGAACGAGTTCACCACCAATGCGCTTTCTGCGGCGACCAATGCTACGAAGGCAATCAGCCTGGTTACTGCAGCAATGCAGAGCCAGAGCACAACGGCGGGTGTTTCCAGCGACAGTTATTCCGAGCTGATCAAAGAGCAGGGCGAGTACGCTGCTGCGCTTGATTTTGAGAATGGCTATGTGAAGCTGAACACTGACATGGCTAAGAAAATCACACAGGCTAAGATCGATGAGGCTGAGGCCAATATCAAACTCGCTTACAGCCAGAACCAGATGAAGTACAGCCAGGTCAAGGCTGACTTGGAGACGCTGAACACTGCGGTGCGGCAGAATGGCGAACTGGAAGGCGAGAATGCAGAGCAGGTTGAAAAGGCACGTTCCGAACTGGAGGCCCAGAGCAAGCAGTTACGCGAAAATTGCCGAAACCTGCAGATGCAATACAGCCTGCTTGTGCAGAACAGCGGTGCGTATCAAGATTGGGTCAATGCGCAGAACGCGACCGAGTCCGGTGATATGTATGATAGCATCATCAAAGCAAAGCAGACGATTGCCGAGGGCTTGAAGAATGGCAAAATTGGCACTGAAAAGTTCAAGGCTGCTGTAGAGCTGACGATCCCTGAGGATTATCAGGGCGATATTGCCAAGTACATGAAGCGCCTGAACCGCTACTTTAAGCAGGCCAGTGATGGCAGTGCTGATGCAAGCGGTCTGAACAACTTCCTGAAAGACTCGATCAAGGCCGGTCTTATGAGCAAAGATGCCAAGGACCAGATTACGATTGCGGCCAATAAAACCACAAAGGACTTTGCGGATGCGCTCCACCTTTCGATGGAGGATGTGCAGAGTATTTGGGGTGAGCTGCAGGAGTACGGCTGGGAGTTTGACTGGGGCAGCCTTCTGGGCAACCCTGTTGACAACCTGCGTATGCAGATCGACGATATCCAGGACCAGATGGACGCCTTAGGCGAGGGCGCGGAGAACAGCCCTGTCTGGCAGGCACTGAATGAGCAGTTGACAGATCTGAAGGAAAAGCTGAAAGAGACTTTCTCCAGCGCAGATGCCAGCCAGATCAACCAGAGCATTGAAGATATTGTCGATGAAGCTACAAAGGCGAATGGTGTTTTGACTGAAAGCCAGACGGACGCATTATATGCTATGGGTCGTGTGCAGAACATGTACGACCTGAAAGAGGCACAGGACAAGCTAACAGAGGCCCAGAAGAACTATAATGAGGCGGTACAATCCGGCAAAAATTATAGTGATTTGCAAGGTCTTACCACAGAACTGCAAAATGCACAAGACAAGGTAACACAGCTTACACAGCAAAAAGAAAAGCTCGGTGAGCCTACACCGCTGGAAATCAACTCTTTCGCTGTGAAATACGCGGCTGGCGAAATTGATGGTCTCCAACATGATGCGGAAGAAACCACCCAGATGCTTTCTAATATTGGCTGCACGGTTGATACAACACAAGCGCAGAGCGAGATTGATGTCCAGAATCAAAAGGCAGAACAATTCACGAAAACGCTGAGCAATGTCCCCGTTACGTTGGACACATCTACTTGTCAGACCAAGATTGCCAATGTCAGCAAGGCTCTTGACGGTTTGAAGCGTGAAGTCCCAATTACGCTGAATTTCGGTGTGAAGGGCACGATTATTTCTGCCGTCAGCAACGGACTTTCTGTTTTTGGAAAGAGAAACGGCAGTAAATCCAGTGACACGCATAATAGTGCTGCTGGTACTCCGAATGCCTCTGGCGGCAAGACGCTGGTTGGCGAAATCGGCAATGAGCTTGTCGTGAATCCGCACACCGGCAAATGGTACACTGTTGGCGATAATGGTGCCGAGTTTGTGAACCTGCCGCATGGTGCAATCGTGTTTGACCACGAGAAAACGCAGCGACTGCTGAAGAACGGCTTTGTCGGTGGCTATGGTGATGCGCTTGTAAGCGGCAACGCTATGGATGCAGGAAGCCCTGGTGTTGGTTCGTTTGTTGGCACTGCTGGCAACAATTATCTGCCCGGCAAGAATCCGCTGGTGAAGAGCACCTACAAAGCTACCACCGCCAGCACTAAGGCAACTAAGGATAACTCCAAGGCACTTGAAGAAAACAAGAAAGCCCTTGAGAAGCAGAAAACCGCGCTGGAAAAGCAGAAAACCGCCCTTGAGAAAGAGTCCAACAAGCTGAAAATCTATGGTCAGGCTGCCATTGACGAAATTGAAAAACGCGAAAAGGCACTGAACAAGGAGAAAGAGGCGCAGGACAATGCGTTTGAGGCTGAAATCGACCATCTGAACGAAATCAAGGATGCCAAGGATAAGGAGCTGGACGCTGAAACTAAACGCATCAAGGAAGAAAAAGATGCCAAGGATAAAGCCTGGGAGAAAGAGAAAAAGCAACTTGAGGAGAAAAAGGAAGCACTGCAGGATGCCAATGATGAGGAAGACCGTGCTATAAAGCTGGCCGAGCTGAAAGACGCTTTGGCTAAGGCTCAGGCTAACCGCACCGTGCGTATCTATAACCGGAATCAGGGCTTTATCTGGGCTGCTGACCAGGAGGCCGTGAACGACGCACAGACCGCACTGGATGACCAGATGCGTGATTGGAAGCGCGACGATGTTATCAAAGCAGTTGAGGATGAGATTGATGCAATCGACAAGCTGAAAGATGCTTACGACGAGGAAACAGATAACCGCCTTGACGACATTGATAAAGAAAAGGAAGCCTTTGATGAAAAAATCGAGGCTGAGATCGAGGACATCAATAAGCGTAAGGATGCCTATGACAAGGCCATTGAGGCCGAGATCGAGAAGCTGGACGAGGTCAAGGAAAAGTGGAACGAGGCCATGAGCCTGATCGGAACGAGCTGGGAGGATTATCAGCTCCAGCTGGCGGCAGCTGCACACTTTACTGATATGAGTCTGGATGGCATGAGCGGTGAGATTTCCGGCTACAAGGATAATGTTCTTGCCAACATGAAGGAAATCGGCGGCGTTACTGACCAGATTGATTCCATCACGGAATCTATTGAAAAGCTGGAAGAAGCTATCAGTAATGCGAAGGATGCCGCGAGTGGTGGCGGCGGCGGCAGTAGTGGCACTACGGACTACAGTAGCTTGTTCCCGACTGGGGATGGTTCTGATGTAGATACCGGCAATGACGATTCCAGTTCTGATGGCATTGTAAGTAAACTTGAAAACCAGCGCAATGCAGTTGAAAATTTACGTGCAGTAGTTGAAGCTGCATCGGCTCAGAATAAAGAGTATACAAAGACAGAACAAGAACTTTCCAAAACACTAGAGGACGGAAATCTTGTCGGTGCGCAGCGTGCCGGAATTATGCAGGAGTATACTACTGCACAAGGTAATACACGTCAAAGCTTCGATTTGCTGATTCAAAAATCGAAAGAATACACACAAGCAATCATCGACGAGAAAGATATTTCTCAAGGTGCCAGAGATGCCGAAGTAGCTAGCCTCGCATATTTGCTTGAGCGACATGTCGGTACGTCAGACACGATTACGCAGATTTTGTCTGACTATGCAACTGCGCTTACAGAAAACACAAGTATCACAGGTGAGCAGTATCAAAATTCGATTGATATGTTGCTTGGAGTCTCAGACCAGGCACAGTTAAGCGGAGATCAGATGCAGACTGTGCTGGAAGCAACAACCTATGCGGTTGCAAGCAGTACACAAATGGATAACGAGCAGCGCCAAACTCAAATGGATAGTCTTATTGCGCTGGCGCAGCAGCATGGTATCAGTACAGAAGAAATTATTGGGTATCTTGCAAATGCTGACATCAAGATGGAAGAATCTGGTGTTAAAACTAAAGATGCGCATGAAAAAATTTCTGCCGCTGTAAAAGATGCTTGCAAGTCACTTTGTCTTGATTATAACACTGTAATTCAAAAGGTAGATGAGGCCATTGCCGCTTATAAGCGTGAACAGGAAGAGATTTCAAAGCTTGTTCAGGCGCGAAAACAGGCAAGTGTTATTGCTAACGGATTTAGTGTAAATGGCGGCGGTGGAAGTCTTGTCACACAGAGGGTTGCACGTTATGCCACCGGTGTTCTGAACGCTGCAACCACCCACATTGCTATCACTGACGAGAAAGGCCCCGAGATCAAGATGCGCAAGCCGAGTTTCGGTCAGTACAGTCTGATTGAGAAGGGTAGTAGCGTTATCCCGTCACAGCCGAGTGCAAACCTGTGGAAGTTTGGTCTTGACCCGGAGAGCTTTATTGCATCGCATATGAACCAGCGGAGTATCAAGAGTGTTGAGATCACGCAGCCGAATATGAGCAGTGCCCCGGTGGTCAATGTGGGTGATATCCAAATGTACGGTGTGAACGACCCGGACAGCTTTGCGCGTGTGCTGCATGACAGAGTTGGCGGCATCTTTGCCCAGGAGTTTAGCAGGAGATAAGTTTTAAGGATTGATTTACAGTGGAGTGCGGACGGTGCATTTGTGCCGTCTGCGGGTGAGTGGTGGGCGGTTTTTTCTATTTTGTAAAGGAGGTGGCATCTGTTGAACAAAGAGATTGTTGATGCCATTAAGGAGTTGGCTGTACAGATCCATAAGGGCTGTGAGCGATTGATCAATAAGGCAAGCTATGACCGGACTTCGATCGGGCAGGTCACGGCTGTGAATGGCGGTGGGCTGTACACGGTGGCCGCGTTTGGTGGAAGGTATACTTTGCCGTATAAGTCAGCATTGAGCGTTGGAACCGTGGTGCGGGTGAAGGTGCCGCAGAACAACTGGAAGGACATTTACATCGAATCTACGGAGTAAAAAAAGCGTAGCTGTGATGAACACGGCTACGCAGGACTTGACAATATATCCTTTCGTTGCTATAATAAAGATGAGCTAAGGAGCCGAACATAGACGGTCAACCTCAGTTCAGTATGTACATAATGGCAAAACCATCATAGCACAAGACCGTTCTGTGGTTCGGACAGGGCGGTCTTACTTTTTGTCACGAAACAACGCGACAATGCCTATGACAGTACCAATGACAGAGAAAAGACAACCAATGATGGAAATCCAATCAGAGACAGAGAAATTGTACATATGCATCACCTCCTGATAAAGTCTTACCGGGAGGCAAAAGTGTGACGGCTCCACATTTACCTTTCCGGTAGATGGGAGAGTGACCGCCTATTTACGTCTATGGAGGTAAGGGTTTTGGCGTCCCTATAGGTTCGACATATCGGCTCCTTAACTCTGTATTTATTATAGTATCAATGTAGATTATTGTCAAACAGATAGAGATATTACTTGTGGTATGTTGACATTTGGCGGCGTATCGCATATAATAGAGGTACGTTAAGAATTATCGCTTGACGGTTCATAGTTCCCATAATAGCTCTTGGTATGGTATAATGACGCTATTAGGAGCTATGAACAAAGACCACTTCATTTTTATGAGGTGGTTTTTTGTTTATATATCAAATTTTGCCGCTTGGCCCCAGATTTTGGGACTGGGCGGCTTTTTCTTTTTGTGTAAAAAGGAGAGTGATGAGAGTGGCACAGCCGGTGCTTTATATGATCCCATCGTTTGACGCCGCTGTTGGCGCAAACATCAACTTCAATTACGAAGGTGAGCAGGTCTTTGCCAATGAGCTGACCATTTATGACAACGAAACGGGCAGCCAGGTCTACAGCCAGAAAACGGAGTGGATGCGTACCTATCATGTCATCAATGGCGGGGTCTTACAGAATGGCAAATACTACTATTGCAAGATCCGCGTATTTAACAAAGAGGGCACGGCCAGTGATTGGTCAAGCCAAAAGAGCTTCCGATGCTTTACGACGCCGAAGTTCGGCCTTAGCAACCTGCTGACTGACCAGATTGTGCAGAACAGCGAGATGACTGTTAAACTGAGCTATAGTCAGGCGGAAAACGAACCACTGAACACCTATACAGTTGGGTTATACAACACTAACCGTGTGCTGATCACCAAGAGTGAGACGCTGTATGGCGTGGGCACTTTAGAGTATACGGTCAAAAACCTGGAGGACGGTACAAAGTATTATTTGCGGGCAACGGGTGAGACCCTGAACGGCATGGCGGCTGACACGGGATATGTACCATTTAGCGTCAAGTTTATCACGCCAACCTACTGGACCTATGTTGACCTGTCTGACAACAACGACGGCACGGTGCGCATCAGCTGCAATATCCGAACGGTAACTGGCCGTTATGAAGGTGGCGATGAACCGGTCTACATCCATGACCGGCACATGATCGACATGCGCAGCCAGGGTCAGCGCGTTATTTTTGACGACGGCTTTACGGTGCAGGGAGATTTTACGATCAAACTTTTGGGGTATGGTTTTACAGAGGGCGAACGCATCATGGAACTGATTGACAAGTCCGGCAATGTTCTGGCCCTGATATATCGCGAGGGTTGGTTTATGAAAGGCTCTGTGATGGCGGGAGATGCTGAAGCAGATGACGATATGTTAGGCGTTAGGGTGAAGTATCTGGAGGTACAATGCACGAGCGCCAACGGCAGTCTAACCTATTCGATTCACAGCGGGGCTATGCCGACGCTTAGAGACGGCGAGGAATATCTGATCCAGCTGCGCCGCATTGGCGAGGTGTGCGAGGTCAGGGCTGCGACCCGCAATATTGAGACCATGATCACGGCCCAGAACGCCTAAGGAGGTGCGGCTATGTTTTTTTGTGGAACCTGTGTTGCCGGATACAAGCATAGTGCGGACAACACCTATGTGATTACGGACGACGCAAATAGTTTGATTATTGAAAACGGCGTATTTGACCACCTGTATGTGACGCGCAGCGTGGAGGATCAGGAAGAAGATTTCCCGAGCTGGGATTATGACACAATCATGAGTGCAGATCTAGACGGCAACCTGCGCGGCGGTAATATCAGTTACATGATCCAGCAGATCAACTCTATCCGCATCAAGCGGCGCAGAACCGGCAGTTACAACTGGGTCACGCTGTTTGATGTGCCTGTGCATGAGGCAAAAGATCTGGAGTTCGAGCGCTATGACAGGTACGCAGCCAATGGTGTTGGCTACGAATACGCACTGGTGCCTGTTGTGGACAACAAAGAAGGTTATGTCAACAAAAATGGCATTACGCCGCACTTTGTCGGCTGTTTCCTGTTTGAAAAGGAAGTTGGCTACAGCAGCGATCTGGAATTGGAAAAGGGAACTATCACACGGAATGGGCAGAGCAATACCGTTGTGCCATTGAGCGGTAAATACCCTGTGGTCATTCGCAACGGTGACGCTGACTATGACAGCGGGCAGTTTAAGATGATGTTCCTGCCGAGGGGGTCTGACGGTGAGTACATGACAGAGGGTGCGTATGAGTACCGTGAGGAAATCAAGGACTTTTTGAACAACGGACGCCCTAAGATCATGAAGCTTACAGATGGTCGCGTCTGGATGGTGAGTATCACCAACGGTGTCACGGAGGACAACGACACGATTGAAGGCTATGTACATCACAGCTTTGACTGGGTGGAGATTGGTGACCCGGAGAGTTCACGCGATCTGTATGACAACAACTTTATTGACTGTGATGTGGAGGGGTGATCATGTACGATGTACAGCAATCTGACATGACGTTGCTCCGGCAGAGGGTCAAGACGGTCTACACGAAAATCCAGCTGTTGAACGCGAAGTTTATGGTTATTGATGAAATTCAGGGCGTGTTTTTGGATGGCAGCATTTCTACCGATACAGGCAGTGACGTGCGCAATACCTTTGATGCCACGATTCTGGTAAAGGACAAAAGCTACATTACGGCAGAGACGGCGAGAATCTGGATCGACAAGCATGTGCGGGTGTTTGTGGGGTTTTTGAACCAGAGGACAGGGGAGGTTGTGTGGTATCCAAAGGGTGTCTACAATTTTAATGATAATTCCTTTACCTATGACGCAACCACGAGAACGTTGAAGGTAAGCTGCCTGGACCTGGTGAGCACACTGAACGGTACGCTGGGCGGCACGCTGATCGGCAGCGAAACGCAGATACCGAAGGGTAGTGAAATCCGCGATGCTATAATAAAAACTGTAACGCAATTAGGACAGTGCAGTAGTTATAGGATAGGATATCAAAATGAAACTGTACCGTATGACATGAAGTGGGACACCGGTTCAACGGTATGGGATATGCTGACAGAATTACGTGACCTGTATTATAGCTACGAGATGTTTTTTGATGGGGCCACATTTGTGTGCCAGCGTGTGCCGATGGACAATGGTGAGCCTGTTGTACTGGATAACACTGTATTTGACGATTGCGTTATCAGCGAAAGCCTGACAAACAGCTTCAGTGAGGTCAAAAATGTCATTGAAGTATGGGGCGAGACGACCAAGAGCAATTACTATTCCGACAACAGCAGCTATGAGAACGGCGTGTATACTTTCCGGGTAACAGGAGCCGCTGTGACGAGCAGCAAGAAGTTTAGTTTTTTAGCACCGCAAACCAACGAGACAGGGTGTAAGGTACAAATCATCAACACGGTGACTGACCCAAACACGGGGGCCAAGAGCGATGTGACCTATGGGCCGTTCACGCTGTACCGTTCGGCCTTGAGTGACACAGGGGAAGATACAGCGATTGCCGCTGGCACGATGGAGAAGGGGAAATACTATGTTGTCCAATACAAGAAGGAAAACAAGGTGGAGAAGATCATTTTTGTCGGCCAGACACAGGTTCATGCTATGACGCGGTTAGTTGCAGCTACCCCTACAGCTGAACAGGCTGCTGCGGACAAGGCTAATTTTGCCTGCGACAACATCGGCTATGTAGTAAACCCAGACAGCCCATTCACGATTGACAAAATCGGGGAACGCATCAAGGTTTGCAGCGGCGGGGACTATGAAAAAATTTATACTGATGAATTGGCTTTACAACGTGCCGAGTACGAGCTGTATGTCGGAAGCCGTCTGACGGACAGCATCAGTGTAGAGTGCATCCTGATACCGTGGCTGGACGTGAACCAGAAGGTGAGCTATACGGCGCACATGGCTGACGTACAGGAGCCGCGGCAGTACATGATAAATTCAATCAATTTTGATCTGGGAAGCGGTACGATGACAGTGAAGATGGCGCGGTTCTACCCGTACTATCCGAACACGGTTGTTCTTGTGCCGACTGCAACGGTCACGGGGTAAATAAATATGAATAGTAAATACACAGATCTGTCGAACAGTTTTCCTGCAGCGGTTGACACGATTGATAAGATGCAGGATCTAACGATCACGACGAAGAAAAAAGCGGACAAGTATTACGAATACATCAACGCAAACAATATTACGGGAGCAAATGACTATCTTAGTAAGTCCGAGAACAGTGATTTGCTCCTTTCTGTTTTTAATGCCGACAAGTTTAATATGCTGCGCGACATGATCATTTCTATTGAGAGATTTTTTCTGGATGATATTGGAGTTTATTTGGGAGAGCTGCACGACAAGGAATCCATTGACGGCGGCGCGTATTAAAGGAGGCATTTTATGGGAATTAGATTAAAAAGACAGGGCGGGCTGGATGCCTGCAGCAAAGCGGCTGTAGCACCTACCGCATTGAAATATGGAGAACCGGCCATTGACAGTGCTGGCACGCTGTATATCGGAACCGGCAATGGCGGCGTGAAGAAGATTGGAGCACAGCTCTACACGGGTACCTTTACGCTGAACAGCTGGATCAGAACCAGCGGCTATTACACACAGACGCAGAGTGTGACCCCCATTGGAGGCGGCAATGCGATGACGCCAGATATGATGCTGGGGATCCCGCAGTCCACGCAGACCGATGACAGAACAAAAAATGAAAACAAGCAGGAAGCACTTGGTTTTTTTGCAGCTGGGAAGTGTACGCCTGGCGACGGCAAGATCACTATCAAGTGCTGGGAAAAGCCTGTGTGCGATGTGGATGTGTATTGGGAGGTGAAGTGACATGGCCGTTAGCTTAATGGGGCCTGCCACCGGCCTGACCAATTCCAAGTTGGCAAAAGCGAACGCTGTTGCTGCAAAGGTCGTAAAAGGCGAGACTTTTTACGCCGGAGATAAAAATATTAAGACCGGAACGATGCCAAACCGTGCGCTGTCACCACAGGCAGGCGGCCAGGCTGATACTTATCTGAATGATCAGTTCAAAAATGTTGGTGTAAGTACAGACCCCACCGCGTCGTATTGGCTATGCGAGAATGGCGATGGAGTAAAACGCTTTTGTATTCGTCCGCCGTATGGTGCGTATGCATTGGGGACTGACACTTCAGTTCTTGGCACAACGGATGGCTATTGCGGATTCCCGGCAAACAAACTTGGGAATGCAATAAACGGGAACGTTTTGAACGGCATACGTTATACAAGCGAAAGTGGCGTAAATATGACCGGAACCATGACAAATAATGGAGCGTGGTCAGCTACTATTGACCCGGGGCAAACAGTTCAGGTTCCGGGCGGATACCATACCGGTGGCGGTACTGTACGTGCCGGAAGTGTAAGCGGACTTTTGAAAAGAACAACCATTGTAAAGACCTGTCATCCAGGCGTGAATAACTTTACGTTTACAGGCGGAACACTGGTTGGCCTGGCGTCAGCCGGTTCCCCCGGTGTCGGAGTAAACAGCACGCAGTCCGCTTGGGCCAATGGAAACACATATGGGGCGCAGCTTTCAGTCGGAGATAGTTACGGCATACAGTTTGTTTTAGTCTATTATTAAAAAGTTACAGGAGGTGGAACTATTGGCACTTTCTTTTGAAGAATCGAAGAAAAAATTTATGGCACAGACGGCAGTGCAGAGCGCCGAGCCTATGATCACGTCGATGGCGGCAGATGATGATGCTTTCGCTGTGATGGGGAATTCTGCCTCCGACGATTTTGCCATCAGCGGGAAATATTCCTGGTATTCGAGCTACAGGGACGACAAATATTCCAGCATTGACGAGCTGAAAAATATCAAGCTGGATGAAAGCCAGATCAATATTACACAGGAGAAGAACAGTCAGTTCATCCCGTTCCAGATGCCGCGCTACTACGATGGCATTGACCTGCTGGACATGATGCTGCAGGTGCATTTTGTGAATAAGGACGGGGATGAGAACTACGCGACCCCTGTCAATGTAACCTATAACAGCGATACAATTCGGTTTGGCTGGTTGATCGACGAGAATGTCACAACAGTGGACGGCGAAGTTGATTTTGAGATCACGGCCACAGGCTCCAACGAAAAAGGACAGAGCTATGTGTGGAAAAGCCGTCCGAACGGAAAGCTGAATATTTTGAAGGCGCTGACCGGTAACGGCATGATCGAGCCAAGCAGCGATTGGTATCAGAGCTTTGTGTCGTTGATGGACGAAAAGGTTGCCAGTGCTGCGGCCCAGGCCAATGCAGCGGCGCAGAGTGCCCAGCGGGCACAGCAGGCCGTAGCCGATGTTGACAATAAAATCTCTGCCGCTGCGTCCGGAATCAAGAGTGAGATCCAGAGTGATCTGGACACCAACTACGCCAAGAAAACAGAGCTGAATGCGCTGTCCGATAAGGTCAACGGCATGGACGGACTGGCGAACTTTGGTGTTGACTATGACAGCGATGCCAACAGCCTGACTTTTAAAAATGGTGAGGCTGAAATCAAGAAAATTACTCTCAATAGCGATCCGTCCGCAGAGTGGACGACTGCTTATGGCAAGACGGTAGACGCTAAGATCGAGACTGCAGTGAAGCCGGTGCGTGACGATCTTGCCGCCTATAAGACCAGCAATGATGCTGCGGTAAAGAACCTGCAGGACAGCGTTGGCAATTTGCCGGAGACGCTGAAAACTTCCTATTATAATAAGGAAGCGACTGACGCGCTGCTGGTGAAAAAGGCAAATGCCTCTGTTATTGACGGTATTCGCAATGATGTTACGCAAGCGAAGAATAATGTAGCCGACATGCAGGGCACGGTGGACAGCCTGAATACTGCTGTTGGTCAAATTCAGGGCAAGCTGGATGACATCGGTAAGAATGCCGGGCATGAGTATGACATTACCTACGAGGACAGCAAGCTGACCCTTATGGAGGATGGTACGCCGAAGACGCAGGTGACGATTGTCGGCGGTGGCGGCGGTGGCCCCGCTGCGGGCAGCACGATTACGATCGAGCGTATTGGCGAGTCTGCGATTACGGCTGTTGCCGGTGACCCTGTTGTGGTCAAGTTCCGGTTCACGAGCGTGGATAGTGCGGGCGATGATACCGGCAATGCGACAGGCACATGGTATGTTGGCAATACAAAAGTCGCTACCCAGACCATTATGCAGGGCGAAAACAGCTTTGACATCACGAAGTATCTGCACAGCGGTGAGAACCAGATCCGCTTGACGGTTGTGGACAGTATGGATACAACCGGCTCCAAGAAGTGGAGTGCCAATGTCGTTGATTTCTATCTGGAATCTACCTTTGATGACAGCCTTTTCTACAGCGGCGAGGTCACGGTGCGCTATACACCGTATGGCAGCGTTGAGAAGAAGATTGATTTTGCGCTGGACGGTAAGTCGATTGGTGGAACAACTACCAGTGTGACTGGCCGACAGATGACCTATACCATCCCGGTGCAGAAGCACGGCAGCCACCTGTTGGAAATCAGCATGACGGCGGAGATCAATGGCAAGACCGTTAAGTCAAATGTCATCAAGAAGGATATTATGTGGGTGACTGAGGGCGAAACCGCACCCATTATCAGCTGTGCTGTGAGGGATTACGAGACGAAGCAGTACAACAAGGTGTCCATCGAGTACACCGTATACGACCCTGCGTCAAGCACGAGCACTGTAAAGCTGGCTGTGGACGGCGTGACCGAGTCTACCCTGACTGTTGGGCGCACAAAGCAGACCTGGAGCTTTAAGAGCGCAAGCAAGGGCAAGCATACGCTGACGATCACCTGCGGCGAGACCGTAAAAACGATCAGCGTGAACGTAGTTGACCTTGGCGTTGTGATCGAGCCGGTTAAGACGAACCTTATGTTTGACTTTAACCCGAGCGGCAAGACCAATGCCGGTACTGACCGACTGTGGACAGATGGCCAGACGGGTATGAGTGTGAGCGACAACTTCGACTGGGTCAATGGCGGCTATCAGCTTGATAAGGACGGCGATACCTACTTCTGTGTAAAGGCGGGCACACGCGCCACGATCAATTATAAGCTGTTTGCCGATGACGCCAAGAAACTGGGCAAGAACTTCAAGCTCGTTTTTAACACGGCGAATGTGCGCGACTATGATGCGACTGTGCTGACCTGCGTGCAGGGCGGTGTGGGTCTGAATATTCAGGCGCAGAAAATTACGCTGACCAGTGCGCAGAATACGATGGAACTGCCGACCTGTGAAGATGATTTCATGGAGTTTGAGTTCAACATTCTGCCCGACAGCCAGTACAAGGAAATGGTGCTTTGGCTGGACGGTATCCCTTGCAAGGTGGAGCTGTATGATGGCAGCGACAACTTTACACAGTCAAGCCCGGTTGGCATTACTATCGGTTCTGACGATTGCGATGTTATTGTTTATCGCATGAAGACCTATTCCATGAACCTGTCTGATGATGAGATCCTGGACAACTTTATTGCGGATGCCAAGAACGCTGACGAAATGATCGAGCGGTATAACCGCAACAACATCACGGATGCAAGCGGTGAGCTGAACCCTGATATTCTGGCGGAGCGCTGCCCCGACCTGCGTGTTATCAAGATTAGCGCACCGACCTTTACCACCGGCAAGAAAAATGAAGTTGCGAACACTGTCATCCAGCAGATTTACAAGAACGGACGTGCCGTCGAGGACAACTGGACGGCTAATGGCTCTCACAAGGGACAGGGCACAAGCTCTGACCACTATGGCGAATCTGCGCGTAACATCGACATTAACTGCAAGGGCGGCTTTACCTTTGGCGATGAGAGCACCGGATCTGTGTATGCGTTGACGGAAAATAGTGTGGCGGAGAATTACTTTAATATCAAGGTCAACGTTGCATCGTCTGAAAACGCAAACAACGCGCTGTTGGCAGATGATTTCAACGAATTTAACCCGTACATTCGCAAGGCACGCAAAGACAACCCGAAGGTGCGCGATACGATGGCTTTCTACCCGTGCGTTGTCTTTGTACAGGAGACTGATATCGAGAACAGCACCGTGTTTCATGACGGCAAGTGGCATTTCTATGCCTGCGGTGATATTGGCAACTCTAAGAAAAACAACAATACGATGGGCATGGACCCTAATAACCATAAAGAGGTTATCGTTGAGATCGATAACAACACCGATGAGCAGACCCGATTCCTGAGCGGCGATTTCTCGCATGAGACTTGGGACGGCGACAACAGCTTTGAGTTCCGCTACATCAATAAGGCTTGTACCGAAGAGGAAGTGCAGGCTGCAAAGGATGCGTGGATCCGTGTACAGAACTGGGTTGTGAATGCGAGTGACGAGGAGTTTAAGGCGCACTTTGAGGATTATTTTGTCATGGATTCCGCGCTGTATCACTACCTGTTTACAGAGCGCCACACGATGGTCGATAACCGTGCAAAGAATGTGTTCCCGCATACGAGCGACCTTGTGCATTGGGATTTCTGCTTTGACTACGACAACGATACCGCGCAGGGCAACGACAACGAGGGCGGACTGACCCTGAGTTACGGCTACGAAGATACGGATACCGTTGGCACCAAGAGTGTGTTTAACGCCAGCGATTCCAAGCTGTGGTGCAAGATCCGCGACCTGTTCCCTGACAAGCTGACGGCTATGTTCCGTGACCGTGAAAACGCACTGGCATGGAGTGCATCCCGTATCCTGAAGAAATTCGAGGATTATCAGAATGTAAAGCCGGAACGCCTGTGGGTCATGGATATGCGGCGAAAGTATTTCCGCACTTACGAGGAAAATGGTACGACCAGCTATCTGCCCATGATGCACGGCAACAAGCGCCATCAGCGCCGTCAATTTCAGAAGTATCAGGAAAAGTATATGGCCTCCAAGTACAGCGGCAGTGCTGCGACCAGCGATGATATGACGATTCGCGGTTATACGCCTGTGAACTGGACTGGTGTAAAGCCGGACGGTACATTCCATATCGTGCCGTATGCGGATACCTATGTATCTGTGCTGTACGGTTCCAACCCTGTAAAGATGCGCGGCAAGCGCGGGCAGACCTATGAGGTTCACTGCCCGATTGCGGCCATGAACGATACTGAGGTTTATGTCTATAACGCGAGCCTGATTCGCAGTATCGGTGATATTTCCGGCTTCTACCCCGGCTATGTCGATTTCAGCCACGGCGTAAAGCTGACTGACCTGCAGATCGGTTCCGACGTGGAAGGCTACAAGAATACGAACATGACGGACTTTGCTGTCGGCAACAATACACTGCTGGAGCATTTGAACCTGCAGAATGTGCCGAATCTGAAGAAGTCTATTGACCTGACCGGCTGTACGAACCTGACATTGTTTAAGGCTGGCGGCAGCGGTATTACCGGTGTTGCCTTTGCGAACGGCGGTAAGATCGAGACGGCGGAGCTGCCCGCAATCAGCAGCCTGACGGCACGCAACCTGAACCACCTGACTGACCTGAAAATCAGCGACTATATGAACATTACGGCATTGGTCGTGGAGAACTGTGCTACCATTGATCTGAAGGACATGCTGGCGAAGTGTACAAATCTGAGCCGTGTGCGCCTGATTGGTCTGGATTGGCAAGTGACCGATACGAAGCTTCTTGAAAAGCTGTACGCGATGACGGGTACGGATGAGAACGGTTATAATACCGACCATTCTGTGCTGGCGGGTAAAGTTCATCTGCCCACGATCCGACAGAAGGAGCTGGAACGCTACAATGCCCAGTGGCCTGATTTGAAGGTGAGTTACAATACACTGATTGAGCAGTTTGCATGGACCTTTGTGAACAAGGACGGCACCATTCTGGATGTGCAGTACATTGACAAGGGCGGCAAGGCGGTTGATCCCATTACGAGGGCGGAGAACCCGATCCCCACGCCGACTGCGGAGAGTACCGTGAGCACGGACTTTACCTTTAAGGGCTGGGATACAGAGTTTACGACTGTTTTCGGCAACCAGACGGTTACAGCGCTGTACACCGAGAGTGTGCGCAAGTACACGGTGCGGTATCTGAACCGTGGCGCGGTATTGAAGTCTGTTACGGCTCCGTATGGTTCGACTGTTTTGTATGATGGCGATATGCCTGTTTATACCGGCGAGGAGACTGCCTACAAATACTATCTGTTCAACGGATGGGACAAAGGCGGCTATGTCACCGGCGATAAGGATATTAACGCCGTATATGACAGCTGCGAGTATGTGAGTGGGTATTTTGACGGCAAGGAATTTGGTTCGCTGCGGCCTGTTGAAATCTATGCGATGACGAAGGTTGGCGTAGAGAACACCATTGTTACAAGCAAAGACCCTGTAACCATTACGATGGGTGCGGACTTTAGTTTTGATGATATTACGGAAAAGGTTCTGATTGCACAGCCGACGGAGTTTACCGGCAAGAATCATGTGGACACTGGCGTGAATCTGCTGAGCGAGGATCGGAGCTTTACGCTTGCGGTTGATTTCCGCATGATGAGCACGACTGCGAACAACGGCGTGCTGATGCAGTGTTATGACGGTGACGGCATGAATGGTTTCCGCCTTTGGAAGAACAGCGGCTGTAAGCTGGCTTGGGGTACTGAGTCTACGGACGCTGCCATGTCGGGCACACGCGAAATCATTGTCCTACGCCATATCAAGGGCGAGAATGGGCTGCATGTATACACCTCCAATATGGGTGCTGATACCAGCAAATACACGGAGCTTAGCCGTACCCGCACTACAAAGACAAATGCCGAGCTGGTGTTTGGCTGCGCGAAGGCTGCTGACGGTGCGTATGAAAGCTATGGCATCGGTACTGTGTACTGGGCGAAACTCTGGTATGCTGACCTTGGTGTTGCTACCTGCAAGGAACTTGTAAACTGGGTGCATAGTGAGCTGACCTTTAATGCCTGCTTTAACCGTTACTACCTGAGCGATGGCACTGGCAAGCGCAGCTCTTTGAGCCTGCTGGCGGAAAAGACGCTTGGTAAGACGATGTCCATGGACAATGCCAATAACAATGCCGGTGGTTGGGCGAAGCCTACGACACTGAATGCCTATCTGAATGGTCGCGTCTATAAGGCACTGCCGATTGGCTGGCGTCAGCTTGTTAAGAAGGTGAAGGTCCCCGGCAACGTTGGCAATGCCAAGACCGATGTTTCTACGGCGGACTGCTACATCTTTATCCCGAGCGCGATTGAGCTGGATGCAAACATGAGTTCCGAGCCGTATGTGTACGAGGGCACGGCAATCGATTTCATCACGACCAATACGAGCCGTAAGCGCACGAACCCGGACGGTGAAGTGGTTGCGTACTGGACGCGAAGCCCGAATAAGGATTACAACGCTTATTATAATGCGGTGAATACATCCGGTGAAGTCTATGGGTATTTCTACCCAACAGACACAAACGACATCCTGTTGATGTTCAGCATTTAAGGGAGGTTCGAGTATGTATTATAAAGTCATATACAATGACCGCGTGATCGATGTGCTCGACCACCTGGTCTATGTGAAATATCAACCCAAACACAATATTCTGACCCTGTGCCCCGAAGATGAGGCGCAGGGTTTTCTTTCTAGTGACGGTGATGAGGTCTGGCACAGTGAGGAGCTGTACAAGTTCCCTGTGGATGGGTACGACACCGTACAACTGATACCGATTGATACCTATGAGTATCAAAAGCTGAAAATGCTGAACGGTAAAACTGCCGAGGAAATCATTGATGCTTACACTTTGGAGCTGCTGAAAGGGGGCGTGCTGTGATGGAAATGAGCGTATTTGCCATGAGCCTGGCACGGCTGTACAAGGCAAAGAAAATCACGGACGCCAAGGTTGAGGAGCTTCTGGCAGCACAGAAAATCACGGCTGAAGAGGCTGAATTTATCACGAAGGAGTGTGAGTAAGGATGTATACGATTTTACTGGGAGACGACAATCAGCTGACTGTCAGTGTTGAGGAACGCATTATGCAGCAGTCGAAGCTGGTAGATAATCTCCATTTTCTGGTGGAGCCTGTTTATAAAGAGCAGGACATGAGCGAATTTACCTGCCTGATGGAGTATTTGCCGCCTGTGAGCAAGCGGTATAAATCAGAGATTTTATCGCTGAGTGATGAGCCGTATAAGGGCATGTTGGAATACAAATTGCCGTTTGATACAAACCTGACTGCCGAGGCCGGTGACGTTGCGGTGCAGCTGACCTTTTACAAAGTTGAGATGGAGGCAGACGGAACGGGCACCCAATACGTGCGCCACACGCAGGCGACGAATATCAAGGTGCTGCCGATCAGTGCTTGGAGCGATATTATCCCGGACGATGCTCTGACGGGACTTGACCAGCGGATGGTTGCCCTGCAGACACTTGCCAACCAGTTAGTTGAGGCAAATCAGAATCTGGCAAGCGGCAAGGCTGACGGTCTGTTGTACAACGAAGGCCGTTTGCAGCTGAAGGCCGGGGATAAGGCGATTGGTAATACCGTACAGATCGTGGACAGTGGCTCTGACCCGGAGGATGGGACTATCCGGGTGGTTGAGTTTTAAACTCGGCTATCCGGCTTTTCTAATTTTGTGGAAAGGAGAGATAAGATGGCAAACAAGTATTCAAAACTTGGTTACGGTAATGCCGGGGATGTTGCGGCTGCCATTGAGAGCGGCAAGATCGACGGCAAGGACCTGGTTGTGACCAAGGATACCTCGGAACTGTATTACATCAAGGACGACAAGAGCGTCCAGAAAATTCAAACACGGACGCAGCGGTTCAACAGCCCGGGCGAGGCGATCGCCGCGCTGAACAAGAGCAGCGACACTTACGCGGGCCAGACCGTCATGATCCGTGACGACAACGGTAAATACCAGCCGTACACTGTCCAGGCCAGCGGTGACAGCAGCTTTGTTGTAGAGCCGACCGTCACGGCCAACACGGGCTTTGTGTGGCAGGAGTTCTAAGCAAATAGCAAAGAGAGATTTTTACACTATGTAAAGGAGAAAAAATATGGCAAACGTGAATTTTAGTTTTGGTAAGTACGCTGACTACAAGGCTCTGGAGGTCAAGGACGCCGGTACCCTGTATTTTACTTCTGATACGCATCAGCTGTTCAAGGGTCCTGTTGAGTATACCAAGAGCGTTCGTATCGTTGAAAACCTGCCTTCCGTTGAGAATGGTGAGCAGGGCGTTTTTTATGTCAAGACCCCGCAGATGACTGTCCATGCCTTCAATGGCAGTGATTTTATTCAGGTGACCAAGGAGGTCATTACTGCGATCCCTGCCTCCGGCGCAACCGATGACAGCATCCCCAGCACCAAGGCTGTTGCTGATTATGTCAGCGGCAAGATGGCTGAGGTTGTCGGCGGCAAGGGTGTGTTTGTTACTGATGTCACCTATAATGCTGGTGTCCTGAGTGTTGCCAAGGGCGATGCCCCTGTTACCACCACGCTGACTGGTGTTGTCCATACGCCCACCTATGATGCCGAGACCCGCACCATCAAGATGCCTGTGTTTGGCGGCGATGAGCTGACTATCAATCTTGGTAAGGATATGGTTGTCAAGAGCGGCGCTTACAATGCTGTGACCAAGGAGATCGAGCTGACCATCAGCACCGGCGAGGTTGTCAAGATCCCCGCTGCTGCTCTGGTGGATGTTTACACCGGTGGTGCTTCCAAGACTGCCTCTGTTACTGTCTCTGATCAGAATGTCATCTCGGTTGATGTGAAGGTTTCTGCTGCCGAGAACAACAACATCGAGATCAAGGAAGATGGTCTGTATGTTGCCAACCCGGACGCTTACACCAAGGCCCAGACTGATGAGAAAATCAAGGCTGTCAATGATGCGCTGAGCGGCCACTCCGGCGACAAGGTTGCTCACATTACCGCTGAGGAGCGTGCCGCATGGAATGCAAAGGCTACGACTGAGAATGTCGCCACTGCTAAGAGCGAGGCTATTTCTGCTGCCGCTACCGATGCCCAGAAGAAGGCTGACGCTGCGCTGGGTTCCGCTAAGGAGTATGCTACCGGTCTGAACACCGCCATGGATACCCGCGTCAAGGCTGTTGAGGGTAAGCTGACCTGGCAGACCATTGCCGCCAAGGCTTGAGCTTGATTTGGGATAGACCAAAGAATAAGTGATAGGGTCGCCCTGCCGTTATGGTGGGGCGGCTTTATTTTTTGATGACAGAATGATAGGAGATGGAATATGGCGAATCTATCATTGAGGGAAGTGAATCAGTCACAGCTGGAGTCCGCTCCTATTGTAGATGGACAGCTGATCGTCTGTAAAGACACGGGCAATATGTACCGCGACTTTGGCAAGACTCGTGTGCAGGCCGGGCGCGATATTGAATTTGTGGCTGAACTGCCTCTTGCACCGATCAATGGGAAAATCTATGCCCTGCGCACTGGTGAGATGTGGGCATATGAAAACGGAACATGGACAAGCATGAATCCGGAACCTGAGACAATTTCAAACCAAAAAATTGATGAGATTTTCAATTCATAACAACAGGAGGAAAACATTATGGCAATGCTCGATTATAATGGTCTGCTTTATTTTTGGCAGAAGATTAAAGGCTTTTTGAACAACAAGGTTGACAAGGTTGAAGGCAAGCAGCTTTCTTCCAATGACTATACGACTGTGGAAAAGAATAAGCTGGCAGGACTGAGCAATTACAGCCACCCGACCAGTGCTGGTAACAAGCATATCCCTGCTGGCGGTGCTGCGGGCAAGATCCTTGGTTGGGCAAGCGATGGCACAGCACAGTGGGTTGATGATAAGAACACGACTTATGGCGCTTTCAAGGGTGCTACCAGTTCTGCCGATGGCGGTTCCGGTCTGGTGCCGACGCCGAAGGCTGCTAATGCAGGCCAGTACCTGAGGGGTGATGGCACTTGGGGCACGCCTACGAACACGACCTACAACGATGCTACGCAGTCTGCGCACGGTCTGATGACTGCGGCGGACAAGACGAAGCTGGACGGTATCGCGGCGGGTGCTAACAAGTATGTTCATCCTAGCTATACAGCGGCTGCGGCTGGCCTGTATAAGGTGACGGTTGATGCTTCCGGTCATGTATCTGCTACCACAGCTGTGGCGAAGAGCGACATTACGGCGCTTGGCATCCCCAGCACGGACACGACCTATAGTGCTGCTACGCAGAGTGCAAACGGTCTGATGAGCGCCGCTGACAAGAAAAAACTGGATGGCTTTGGTGCTGCCAATACCTATGCCACTATGACCTATGTTGGCCAGCAGATCTCTGCGGCTGGACATATCAGCAAGAGCATCGTGGAGACGCTGCCTGCTGTGAAAGATGCCAAGGATAATGTTATTTATATGATCAAGAAGGCTACGCCGGATGGCAGTAACCTGTACGACGAATACATGCTGATCAGCGGCGCACTGGAGAAGATTGGTGACACCAAGACTGTTCTTGAGAGTATTACCAACGGGCAAATCGATACCATCGTTGCAAGCTGATCTTTACCTTTATAAGGAGGTAGAAATATGGCTTTATTGGATGATAGCGGGCTGAAATATTTTTGGGGACTGCTGAAGGATAAATTTGCGCCGAAAAGCCACACACACACCAAGAGCCAGATTACGGATTTTCCTAAAAGTATGCCAGCGAATGGTGGTAACTCTACCACTGTAAACGGGCACTCCGTCAACTCGGATGTTCCCGCAGGGGCGAAGTTTACGGATACGACCTATAGTGTGGCGACGGCGTCGAGCAATGGTTTGATGACAGCTGCTGATAAGGCTAAATTGAACGGTATCGCATCGAACGCAAATAACTACAGTCACCCGACTTCTAGCGGAAACAAGCATATTCCGGCTGGTGGTTCTGTGGGACAGATCCTGCGCTGGAGTGCTGATGGTACGGCAACTTGGGGCGCGGATAATAATACCACTTATTCGATTTTTAAAGGTGCCAGCAGTTCGGCTGCTGGTGGTTCTGGCCTTGTGCCGCCACCTGCCGCCGGTAGCCAGAGTACGAAATATTTGAGGGCTGATGGCACTTGGACCGAACCTCCGAACACAACCTATGCCAACGCAACAAAAGATACTGCCGGTCTGATGACGGCGGCGGACAAAACGAAGTTGGATGGTATTACAGCAGGGGCCAACAAATATGTGCATCCGACAAACAGTGGGTATAAGCATATTCCCGCAGGCGGTGCGGCTGGGCAGATTTTACGGTGGAAAGAAGATGGCACAGCAACATGGGGTGCGGATAAGGATACGACCTATACGAACTTTGTTGGTGCTACTGCAAATGCTGGTGGAAAGCCGGGACTTGTGCCTGCGCCTGTATCTGGTGCCACGACATTATTCTTAAAAAGTGACGGAACATGGGCTGCTCCGACAGCGGGACAGACCAGTATTACTATTGTGAGGTGGTGATTTTTAATGCCTGTTTATTTAGGAGGCCAGAAAGTCAGTATTTTTGGCGCGGCTGGTGGTGAGGCCATCAAGACGCAAGCAAAGACCGTGACACCGAGCGAAAGCCAGCAGACAGTATCGCCTGATAGTGGTTATATTGGCTTGAGCAGCGTTACGGTGAACGCAATTTCTAAGACTCATGTTGGCAGCGGTGTAACAAAGAAAGCTGCCACCACATATACGCCTGGCACGAGTAACCAGACGATTGGAGCGAATCAGTACCTGAGCGGTGCTCAGACGATCAAGGGAGATAGCAACCTGGTCGCTGGGAACATCCGCTCAGGTGTTTCTATTTTTGGGGTAACCGGTACGGTGGTGGCGGCATCCTCGCCAAACCTGCAGACTAAGACTGTTACACCAAGGACTTCAAGCCAGACCATAAAGCCTGACAGCGGCTATGACGGATTGAAGCAGGTCACGGTTAGTGGTGATGCCAATCTTGTGAGCGGAAACATTATCAGCGGCAAGACGATTTTCGGTGTGTCTGGTTCTGTGGTGATCCAGAGGTATTACACCGGTAGTTCCGTGCCCAGTTCTTCGACTGGCAGTAATGGCGATTTGTATTTACAGATTGGGGGCTAATGTATGGCAAGTGTAACATTGGTTCCTACAGGATATGATGGTCAACTCTCATCGTATATTTCGGTAGATGCGTCTTACCCGCTTTCAAATGGCCTTACCAGTTCAAGCAGTGACACCTTTGCGGTGCTGAACCTGAACACAGGTGGTGGTGCGGTTTCTAAGCTGGCAGTCAAATTCGATATGTCAAAGATTCCGACAAACGCCAAAATCAATTCTATTTCTTGTACGATGAAGGCCAGAATTTCGAATGCGTCACCGTATATTTTGAGCGGTGTTGCGCAGTTGTATTGCGGCACGTCTGGGTTGAGCGGCGAAATTGAGTTGGGAACAGACCCAGTGGCTCAGACTTTTAACGATACCGGCTGGTGGGATCGTGAGAGCCTGGACAAGCTTATCTTGCTGATTACCTGTACACGCGGTCCGATATCCGCAAGCAACAGCCAGACTTTGCGTTTTTACGGCGCTGATCTGACTGTGAATTACACTGGCGGCGGATCTTCTGGCCCTGTGCTGAGCACTAAGGTAAATGGCAGCTGGGTGAATGTATCCAAAGTCTACAAAAAAGTAAGCGGTATTTGGGTAGAACAGAGTGATATTGCAAACTTGTTTAGCACTAATACTAACTATGTAAAGGGGTGATAAGATATGGCAAAAACCACTACGAATGTTAGCAATTTTCAGATCAACGTACTGACAGAAGCGCAGTATATTGAGGCAATGGGTAACGGCGAAATCGATGAAAATGCGCTGTATCTTACGCCCGAAAAGAAACTGATTAAGTCTGTTACGCAGGCTGAGTATGATGCCTTGAAAAAAGCCGGCAAACTGGATGATGACATCTTGTACGTGACACCCGCTGTGGAAATTAACGACGCTACACAAAGTGAGCATGGTTATATGAGTGCCGCCGACAAGATCAAGTTGGACGGCATTGCTGCTGGGGCAAACAAGTACAGCCACCCTGGGTATACATCCAAGAGCAACGGCTTTTATAAGGTGACTGTGGATGAGACAGGCCATGTGAGCGCGACCACTGCTGTGACCAAAGCGGACATTACAGGACTTGGTATTCCTGCACAGGATACTACATATTCGGCGGCAACTTCTTCAACGCTTGGCCTTGTGAAGGTTGGCAGCAATATATCGAACAGTTATGGCACGATAAGCCTGACAAAAGCTAACGTGACGAGTGCGCTTGGGTATACGCCGCCGACAACGAACACGACCTATGGCAATGCTACGACAAGCTCTTCCGGTTTGATGAGTTCCAGCGATAAGAGCAAACTGGACGGTATTGCAACTGGGGCGAACAAAACAGTTGTGGATAACGCGCTCTCGCAGGTCAGTGCAAACCCAGTGGCGAATTCCGCCATTACAAAACGGCTGCAATACCTGTACTCGTTTAAGATCTCACGTGATAAATGGAACGAGTCTAGCGACAAATCAAACTGGAATGTGATTGTTCCGTGGTCGGATTCCAAAGGAAACGCGATTACTGCTACGGCTTCAAGCGCTACGCCCAACCTTACGACGGGCATGAGCCTTGGACCGGCCATGATGGAGCGGACAAGCTCATTGAGCGACAATATCATTCTGTCCGGTGAGTTATCTATGATCAATCAGGGGCAGATTTATGTGTGCGATACCAATAAGCTGTCCTTTACCGTTAAGCGGCGTCCGGTTTGTGACTTGATGCTGTACTTCTATGCGCGGCAGTGGACTATCTGAGTGAGGTGATGGAATGAAAATCTACGATGAAGCATTGAAAAATGAGCTGACTAATCCAGACCTCACGAAGGGCAAGCTGCTAGATGCACAAAAATTTGTGGCGCACCATGAGGCCACGGAGGAAGTCTGGCACTATGAGGTCATGCAGAGTACGATCACGGAGGCGTGCCCGGAGGGGCTGCGCCTTGCTGTGACGGATGAGCCTGCACACAATGCCTGGGACGAGTATGAACCCGTGCAGAAATATGTGCTGTACACTGAGGAAGAATTGGCGGAGATTGCCAAGAAACAGGAAGAGGCAAACAAGCCGACAACGGAACAGCGCCTTGATTCTGTAGAAAAACGCGCAGATGCGCTGGAATCCGCAAACGATGATATTATTTTGATGATGGCCGATCTGATCGGCGGAGAGGGGTAACCTATGAAAACTTTGAATGCTTTGAAGCTTCGTATTATGACCCGCGCTTTTAGGATTCGCCTTGCAGCTGGCGAGAACTTTGAGGACATTGCGGCTGATTATCCGGCACTGACTATGGATGACCTGGAGGCGATCAAGTCGGCACTTGGCATTGAGGTGAAGTGATATGGCACTGAATTTGATGGGCGGGGCGTGCATCAATGAGGATGTGCTGGCGTATGGCTATAGCTTTTCCAGTTCGTTAGGATATTCGATATATAATATTGGCAGATTTGCCACTGTTATTTTGGCAAAATACACGGACGGTTCTTATCTGGCGCATGTTGACGTTGCCGGGAATCAAATTGGACCGGTCAACCGTAATGGACAATTTCAGTGGTTGAATCTTGAGCCGATGGTTGCGAAGGCTAAATCGCTTACTGAAACAAGCAACTATAAAATATTAGCCGATTGTGTGCCATTTTATTATCAGAGTATTATGGGAGACCCTGGATATTTTCCAATGATTCATTTTAAAAACGAAGATGGGTGTTGCGAGGCTGGACGTGTCTATGATCAAAATGGCACATTTGGTGCATGGCCGATGGATTCCTTGCAAACAGGTTCTTACGAATTCGGCTTTTTTGTCAAACTTTGGTAATAGCGATATGACACGGCAGAGAGGTCTCTGCCGGTTTTTATTTTAAATAAGGGAGGAATTTTATGAGGTTGAAGAATGGAGAGGTATGTCTTGGGTGGCCTTTGAGCAAGCATATTTTGACACAAGGATGGTACTACAACGATGGCAGCTTGCATCAGGCTATTGATATGAGAGCTATTGTTGGGACACCGGTTATGGCGGCGGAAGATGGTACTGTAGAAATTGTGTACCACTGGAACGGCAAACGCACGCAGGGTGATACGAACAGCTACGGCAACATGGTTAAAATCCGCCACGCGAATTGGAACGGTGGCACATTGCACACACTGTATGCGCATCTGAATTCTATCAATGTGAAGAAGGGACAGGTCGTGAAGACAGGTGAGGTGATTGGCTATAGCGGCAATACCGGCAATAGCTTTGGTGCTCATCTGCATTTCGAGGTACGCTGGAAGAACAAGCGCACGAACCCGTTGGTATGGTTGGATGATAATTTCACCAAGGCCAACGCATCGGTATTTACATTCCGCGCTGGTGAACACAGTGTAGATAAAAGCGTGGGGGAGAGCGATAAGCCAGCAAGCGCAAACAAGCAACCTGCAGATTCTGCAGCCGTTGAGTTATGGGGCATTGATGTGTCGAGGTATCAGGGCAACATCAACTGGCGCAAGGTCGCAGCTGCCGGTGTAAAGTTTGTGATGCTGAGAGCGGTCTCAACTAACAAAAGCGGTATTTATATCGATCCGACATTTGAACAGAACTATAAAGGCGCACGCGAGAATGGTATTCCCGTGGGCGTCTATTTCTTTACCTATGCGCAGGACGAAGCCACGCAGAACAAGGAGTTTGAGATGCTGTTCAAGGTTCTGGATGGCAAGACGCTCCAGTACCCCGTTGCGCTGGACATTGAGGACAGAAATACTGCTTCTATCGGCAAGGACAAGCTTACTGCACTGGTGAAGCGCGGTCTGGATATTATCGATCAGCGTGGGTATAAGCCGATGCTGTACACTTACACGAATTACAAGGCGGCTTATCTTGACATGACAAAATTGGCGGCTTATGACCTGTGGCTGGCCGATTACCGTAACGGAGTCAACCAAAAGGGCAAATGCCAGATGTGGCAGTACAGCAGTAAGGGTGCTGTTGCTGGCATCGCCGGAGATTGCGATATGAACTGGTGCTATAAGGCTTATGTTGGTGAAACCGCTGGAGTCTCTACGCCAAAGCCCGCCCAGAAGGCAATCGTGTTCAAGGCTGGACGCTGGAACGTGCGCAAAGGTCCCGGCACTGAATATGCAAGCGTCGGCGTAATTGCAAGCCCAGATGCTAAGACCGGTAAGGTTGTTACGATTGGTTACAGTGATATTGTAAATGGCTGGTATAAGACACTCTATGGTTATGTAGGCCCTGCAGCAGTCGCCAGTCATACTTGATAGGCGGTGATTGGTATGGGAGAGAATTTTAACGCCATGCGTTTTTCAAAAAAGGTCATTGTGTTTACGATGGGTGCGACGATTGTGTACGCGGTTGTGTACATGGTGCTGTGCTTCAGCATCGGTCAGCTGCCGGACTACAGCTTTAACGCGGGACTGTTTGCGGCGCTGAGCGCTGAAAACCTATGCAACGCCTGGATCAAGGTACAGGAGCATAAGTCCAGCGCTGAAAATGCCAAACTGGAGGAGCCGCAGCTGGGAGACGATACCGATGGCGTCATGCATCCAAATGATATGGAGGAGTAAAGTATGGAACAGGGGATTTTTTATATTGTCATAGGACTTGCCAGTGTTTGCTTTTTTCTGCTTGGCAAGTATGTTTTTCCTCAAGCTGCTGACGTTATCAATAGTGCGCTTACTATGCTGGAGTCTTATCCTTTGCTGATGAAATGGGGAGAGGCTGCGTGCCGCTATATCAAGCAGTACATGGATGACATGACTGGTGAGGAAAAGAACAAAAAGGCCGCTGAGTTTATTATGGAGCTTGCCAAACAGGCTGGACTTAAAATTACAGAGGAGCAGGCACGCAGTATTGCCCAGGCGGCTTATGATGCGATGAAACGAGGCGAAGCCGATTCTGCTCACGAGGGGCAGGTGAGCAGTGATGCCGAATCCTGAATTTGCTTTTACATTGGCCGACGCTGTCACATGGATCCTGAGCGTGTGCGGCGCGATTGCCGGTATCGGCGCTGCCATCGCTGTGCTAGTGAAGTTCAACACTTTTCTGAAGAAGCCGAACCATGAGCAAGATGTGAAGATTGAGGCCATGGAAGAGAAAATCACAAAGATGTCTGGTGAAGTCGATGCTGTTAAAGATTTGCTTGCAAGCAAGGATAATCAGTACATGGACCTGTTCAAGCGAGACAAAGCACGGCTTGATGCGCAGGAGAACAGTATGAATATGCTGCTGCGGGCAAACTTTGCTTTGCTTGGGCATGCGCTTAATGGCAACAATGTCGAGCAGATGCAAAGCGCGTTCAATGATATTCAAGAGTATCTGTTCAATAGATGATAGAGGTTGCAGAGCTAGACCATGGGTTATGCGCATACCACAAGCCGAATAGGCGGCGGAAACGCCACTGAAAGAAAACGCAAAAAAATAGGGATGACCTTGATGAGAGGCTATCCCTATTTTTTAGCTGATTATTTAATATGCAAACAATCCCCTTTCAGCAAGAATTCCATAGCTGCAAGATCCATGTGAATTGTCATATACACGAAGAAATCGCACTTGACAGCTGGCACACTGAAAATTGATCTTAGACGGTCTGAGATTTCGTCGAACCTGTCTTCGCTGCTTTCAATGATAATCTTTTTAATTTCGTTGTATTCCTCGTCATCATCGAATTCAGC